>Ga0156396_1034_pt1 | contig 15189 bp, 10 predicted proteins | sample RifOxyA3_FD_108040 | JGI IMG/M metagenome (GOLD analysis project Ga0156396, IMG submission 108040) | Elusimicrobia bacterium RIFOXYA12_FULL_57_11 | reverse complement strand
CTCCCGTAGGAGTAGGGCCCGTGTCTCAGTGCCCTTGTGGCCGGTCATCCTTTTAGATCGGCTACCCGTCATAGCCTTGGTGGTCTGTTACACCGCCAACTAGCTGATAGGCCGCAAACTCCTCCTCGAACGACCCTTGCGGGCCTTTCATCCCCTTAAGATGCCTTAAGAAGATTGTATGGGGTATTAGCCCGACTTTCGCCAGGTTGTCTCCCATTCGAGGGCAGATTGTTTACGTGTTACTCACCCGTCTGCCGCTAAGAGCCCGATACACTGGTACTCTTCGCTCGACTTGCATGTGTTAGGCACGCCGCCAGCGTTAACTCTGAGCCAGGATCAAACTCTCCAAAAAATCCATAAAAGCTAATAATTAGCATTTCTGCTGACTATTAACGATTAGCATTTACGGAGCGTTCTATTTAGCTCTATTACTATTGTTTATAACCAACTTAGTTATCACACCATTAGGTAATTGCTTTCGTGTTTATTACACCATTAACACAGTCCTCAGGTTCCTCTGAAAGTTCAGATTCGGGAATTGCTTCCCGGTCCTCTTTCAGGCTTGCCTGATTTCCGCGTTCAGGGTGCCCATTCATACATAATTTTTTAGAGAGCAAACCTTATCCAGCTTTGTGGATTCCACTCCACTGGTACAGGTCTTTTGTTACAGCCGCGGCTTGTGTTCGCGACTGTAAAGAAATCTTATCACAAAACCGCAAACCTTGTCAACTATTATTTTCTCGTCGGAGAAATGTTTTTTAAAAAAACTTTTTCCCTAAAAACCACAGCTCCGCCAGTACCGGCATTCCAATTTTAAAAGATCCCAAGGCTGCCGTTCTTTGCCGCCACCCGGGCGCATAACACCCAGGCGACGTAAATATTCTACAAAATTTACGCCGCGTGTCAAATGCCCCGGACATGCCGGCGCAGCTGGCCTATGATTTATTTTTCAGGGAACTGACCTCTTCGCTGATCACGGACATATGCTCCGATATCGCGTCAAAAGCCGAATACTTGCCCTCCAGCGCCCGGATCTTGCGGGCCATAACTATCTGGTATTCGTCCTTAAGCCACCCCACATCGCTGCTCACCGCAGTTATACGGTCGGACAGTTGCCTTATTTCGGGGATTAAACTCTTTTTAAGCCTTTCCTCGGCCTCCGTGAACATTCTCCCGTATAACGCTTCATTAGCGTTCAGCCGGCCGGCCAGGCCGGCCAAAGCCGCATGCATGGAAACCTCCGCATCGGCAAGCTTGCCAGCAAGGCTGGCCACGGAGTCCTTTAAATAGTTATCGAATCTCCCCGCAAGAGGGTCGTTCTCCGCGGCCTTCACATACCCTTTCATACTGCCCAGGGAGGCCCGGCATTCCCGCTCCACAGCGGAAAACTCCTCCGCGTACGAAGCGAATTTTTGCTTCACGTCCTCGAATCCGGCCACCAGGCGGCCGACATCCTGGCGGAGCGAAGACACCTCGTCAGGCTGGACCGCGGAAACCGCCTTATTAAATACCTTCTCATGCTCCGCAAGTTTTTTCCCGTGCTCCTCCAGCATCAGGCTTACCTTGGCGCTGTCCATATTATTTTCCTGCGCGGCAAGCCTGCTCAGGAACTCCTCCATCTTCTTTTCGGAGCCGTCAACCCGCGCGGCCAGCTTTAACTGCTCCGCCAAGGCAGGCGCGGCGCAAGCGGCCGCGCGCCTGGCCTCCGCCAACGCGGCGCGCAGCACGCCGAGCTCTTTTTCAACGGCCAAAAGCCTGGGGTCATCAGCAGGCGGCGCGGCGGCAAGACCGGCGATATTTTTAAATTCCGCCAAGGCCGCGCGCAGAGCACTGACCTCTTTTTCCACAGCCAGCAGCCTGGAATTATCCGCAGGAGCCGCCGCGGGGGACAACGGCTGCGGCTGCAACGGCTGCGGTTGCAATGGCTGCGGCTGCAATGGCACAGGCTCCGCCCGCTTGGGGACCTTAAACGCGGAGAAAAGAGATTCGTTTTCGTTAGTTTCTGCCATAAACTCCCCCGGGACGCTATTCAAAATCCCTGCGCCGAGACACCTGCAGCTCATCGCTTTCGGGATTATTAACTGGCACAGGCGCGTCTTTTTTAACCGGTTCGCCAAGCACCGGCTTGTAGTCTATTCCCGCCTGCGCATCGGCATTAGGGTTGCTTATCCGCGACTCCGAAATCAACCGCCATACCGCCAGCACCACATTTTCGGACGCCTTCTCTATGCTGTTCTCCGGCGGACGGCCGTATTTCATGGACTGCTCCAGCATCTGCCAGGAGCGCTTGGCCATTTGAGCCTTCAATCTCTCCCTGGCGGCTGCGGAAAGCTCCCACGCGGCCAGGGCCCACTGCTCCACCGATACGGTGCCTATCAATATAGCAAGATCTTTATCCGTAAGTTTCTCGATATCCTCCAGAAAGATCATAGTTGAACGCACCCGCGCCGCTATTTCCGGGTGATTTTTCCGTAAATTTTCATAAAGAGCTTTCTTGGCCCTTACATCTACACTGCCTATAACCTCAAGGGCCCGCTCATAGCCCCCGACAGCCCCGCTCAGCCTTCTCTCCAGCTCTTCCTTTATCTTGGCTATCATATCCAGGTCCACAAAACGGACTTTAGCCACGCTGGCCACAATTTCAGAACCTTTTTCAACAGGGAACATGGAGATGAAGCGGCTTCTGAGCCCGGGAGGCAGATGCATCAAAATCAGAGCTATATCCGCCGGGTCATCCTTGGCCAGCATCCCCACCAGAATACTTAATTTCTCGGCCGGCACGTTAAACACCGCCCCGGCCTCAGGATTTTCCGTGGAATTCCCCGGCTCTTCCACCGCCCCAGCCAGGTACCGCGGCAACCCCGCGTCCGCCTGCCCGGGAACCAGTTCCCGCGCCTCCCCCGCGCCGCCGGCGTTCATTTCCATACTTATCTTCTGCTGGCCGGTACCGGCCATGCTATTCATAGCGCCGGCCATTTTAAGGAACCCCACCCCGACTATCCCCATGGCCACAACAAGTATAAACGCCAGCAGCCCGTACTTTACCAGCATATTGAACATCTCGGGAGTATACCAGACGGGAGCAAAGCCGGCTTTCATTATCAGGATCTCGTCTCCGCGCTTAACATCCAACCCCAGCATATTGCTGACAACCCCCCGCACCTTCTGCACCTCGGCGTCCGAAAGGCTCTCGCTCAGCACCAGCGAAACCGTAAGGCTCTTCACCATATACTGCGGGAACAGGGTCTCCCGGCTAAACCCGGCCGATTCGGGCTCCCCGGGGGCTTTCGCGCGAAGATTTTCCATCATATCCGCCCACCATGGCGCGTTTGCGCCACCGGCGCCAACCTCAGGGAGCGGCAAGGCATCGCCCCTCGCCGCCAGGGAAGTTACGCTTTCTCTGGAGGAAAAATCTATGGACGCCTGCACCATAACCTTACCCTTGCCCGGACCAAGCAGGCTTGAAAGCATCTCCTCGACTTTCTGCTCCAATGCCCGTTCATATTTTATTTTTTCCTCGAGATTAGGCCCCGCTTCAAGCCAGCAACCGCCCGCGTGCAATACAATGGACACCGCGCACAGAAAAACCGCGCCGGTGCTATGCCTGAAAATTATCCTTGCAATGTTCATAAACAATGCGGAAAAACAAGCATCCGCGTATACATTATATAAAGGAGGGTGTTTCAGAATGGTTACAAGAAAATTTATTATAAAAAAAGGAACTACTGGGACAGCGGGACCCTGTAGCAGAAAACCGAACCTTTTCCCAGCCCCTGACTCTGCGCCCAGATTTCGCCCTTGTGCGCTTTTACGATTTCCGCGGCTATCGACAGGCCCAAACCCCACCCCTGTTTGCGCAAAGCGGCGTCTTTCTGATATTTTGCCTGGTAGAACTTCTCAAATATTTTTTTAACTTCGCTGGGATGCACCCCTATTCCGGAATCACGCACCCGCACTTCAGCCCAGGGCCCCGCCGCCTGGATGGAAAGCTCCACCTCATGCCCCGCCGGAGTGAATTTTATGGCGTTCCCCAGGAAATTCATAAGCACCTGTCCCAGCCGGAAACGATCGCCGTTGACCTGCACCGGGGAGGCGCATTCGCTATACAACAGAATTATTCCCTTATCCGCGGTTTTTATTTTTTGCCCGGGCAGGATGTCGGCAGCTATCAACCGCAGGTCGAACGGAGCGGGCTCCACGGTCAATTTCCCGGCCTCTATCATGGCGATATCCGTAAGGTCCGAGACAAGCCTGCCCAGCTGGTCGGCGGAACTGACGATATTCGCGAATTGCGCGCGCTCCCTTTCACCCGTCATTTTTTTACCCAGCATCTGGCTGAACCCTCTTATAGCGGCCAACGGGGACCGCACATCATGAACCACCATAGACAGGAACTTGGATTTCATCTCGTTAAGCCGGGCAAGCTCCTGGGATGACAGGTTAAGCTGCTCGGTAAGCGCCGAAAGCTGCCGGTTCCTGCGCGCAAGCTCGGTACTGGCCAGAGAAGCCTGCACCAGATAGCGTTCCGCAAGCAGAACCGCTTTATCCCCGCGGGTGGAAAGCCGCATGGAAACAACACGGGAAAGCCACGTATTGGCCGCAATGTACCCAAGCCCTAAAAGGGCAAAAAAACCAACCAGCACAAAAATAAATATCAATTCCATGCTATAAACCGGCGAAAAGCCGGCGTATTCCGCCCCGGACAGCGCGGCGCTTGTTTTAAAGGGAACGTACCGTACCGCCCGCAACAACCGGTCCGTTTTATGGTAACATTATTATAGCGTGATGTATAATACATAATCAATAGCTGTTCATAGCGCGCTGTACGCCTTAAACTGTGTTGCCGGGCCGCCGCCTGCCTTGCGCCGGATTTCCCGGACTCGGGGCCAGAACATCAAACTTGCTGACGGAACGACAAGATGATCATGAAAAAAATACTTATCATAGATGATGAATATTCAATAAGAGAGATGTACAAGACCATTTTCACCGATCTGGGATATGCGACAGAAACCGCCAAGAACGGGCTGGACGCCCTGGGGAAGCTGCCGGGTTTCAGGCCGGACGCCATCCTGCTTGATGTAAGCATGCCTGAAATGAACGGTCCCGAATTCGCCAAAAGGCTGCATGAACACCCGGAGCCGGAGTTCAATAAGCTCCCTTTTGTGGTACTTACGGGAGACGACTATTCCAACGTCTCCACACAGTACCTGTTCCGCGGCAACCCTTCCTGCAAAGCCTTTCTCCCAAAAATGGCGGATCCGGATATGGTGGTACGGGTCATCCAATCCATAATCGAACCGAATAATGCAACCGACACCCCGGCAGCGCCCGCCACATGAACGGCGCGCAGCCCACGGGAGCCGGAAGACACCGAATTTAAGGGAAAAAACATGAATATAGGCCTTCCGCACCTGACAATATTGGTTTACCTGGCACTATACCCCGCCGTACGGCATGCGTACGCCGCAGACACCACCCCGTCCCCCGTTATCGCAAGAGTAGGAGACCATGCTATAACGGAACAGCAGTTGAATGCAGCCACGGGAATGGCTATATTTGCGGCCCAAAAGCAGGCCTACGAGGCAAAAACAGCCTGGTTTATGAGGAAAGCCCGCGCCCTGCTGTTTGAAAAAGCGGCGCAGGACGCCAAGCTTTCACCGGCTGCCTGGCGCGCCAGGGAGATAGACGGGAAAATAAAGCTCATTACCGACACGGATATTGAAAACCGCGCCCTGCGGCTGGCGCGGGGCAAGCTGCCGGAAGCTCAGCAACAGCTGGCAGACTTAAAGGAGGCTGCCCGCAATTCCCTGCTGGAAGAATTACTGCAGGCGCGCAGCGACGCGATATACCGGGAACTGGCTTTAAAAACCACGCTCGAATTCCGCCTGCCTTACCCGGAAGAGCCCGAGCTCTCCCTCTACGGCGCAATGAATCCGGCCAAGGGCCCCAAAAACGCCGCCGTAACCATAATTGAATTCACCGATTTCCAATGCCCCTGGTGCGGTAAAGCCCAACCCGCCATACGGGAACTGCTGGAAAAAAATCCGGACAGGCTCAAGCTGGTGGTCCGGCACTTTCCGTTGACAAAAATACACCCCGACGCCTGGCAGGCCGCCGAAGCGGCAGTCTGCATGCACGAGCAGCGCCTGTTCTGGCCGTACCACGACAAGCTCTTCAGCAACAGCGGCCGGCTGGGCAGTGGAGACCTCGCAACTTATGCCGGGGAATCCGGCGCGGACCTGGCGCTGTTCAACAACTGCGTAAAAACACGCAAATACCGTGATCTGGTATATGAAGATCAGCAGGACGGAATAATGTTCGGGGTAACCGGAACACCGGTATTTTTTGTTAACAACAAAAAAACCAGCCTTACTCAACTGGCAGAAACGGTGCAGGCTGCCCTTGACGATACCCAAAAAAGCCGGAAAACTTTACCGTTTTAACGGCTTTACAATTAAAACCGCCTGTTTTATTGCACCGGCCCCGTCAATCCCCGAAAGCCGCGCAAAGCGCGCGCGCGGAAGCAATGGAATTGGCACAGGCTTCATCCGTGCCGGTTGAAGTCCACTGCGCAAGGCAGACCGCTTCGCTATTGACCGTCTGGCACAGCGCGGTGCCGGTCTGTGTAATTGCACTGACCGCGGCAAAAACCCGCACGCTTCCGTTTGCACCGGCAGTTTTACGCAGAGAAAGGACGTTGGTGCCGGAAGAAATAAGTTCCAGGGCCGTAGCTCCGGGCGGAGTCCAGGTGCACCCATCCTGCGAGACACATGTCCCCTGTGTTAAAAATGAAGCGCATGGCGTAGGTGTACCAGTACAGTCTTTCGCAACGACGTCCACAGTATTACAGGTTGAGCCATCCCAATCACAGATATCCAGAGGGGAACACGCCGCTCCTATCATTTCACAGCTGTCAAAGTCAAAACCAACAATACAAGACGACCCAAACGTTGAAGAAGTACAACCGGCGGGACAAGCGTGTTGACAATCAAAGCTGTTGCAGGAATCCGGAACCCCGCTGCAACCGCCCGCAACAGCGGCCGTAAAAGTTGAGGGACCGGCGCTGAAACCGCTATTATCATCACGCCTGATCACGGCATTGCTGGTGTTCAGATTAGTAGCTGTCACCCATGTCGGGGCGCCGGTCCCCCCGGAAGCAAGCACCTGCCCGGAAGTGCCCACAGGCATTATGTTCGTAGCCCCCATCCCGGTCTGGTAAAGTATGCGGCCGGCGCCGCCGCCGGCTATGTTAGTGGCGGTAGCGGCGGTAACCGCATAAGTGGCCGTAGCGGCGTTCCCGCTAAGGGGCCCCTCGAACGCGACCGCCTTTATAACACCCGCCGCTGAAACGGATGAAACTATAGTCCCCCCGCTGTTACGCCAGATCTGCGCCATGGAACCTACGGGGTGCACATCGAGCTGCGCCTGGATTAGGGTAGTGCCTATGCCTACGCCGCCTTTGAAATAACTGTCATTACCGGAATCACCATAGAAGTCATAGTCCGTGCCGAAGGCATAAACACCTGTAATAGCGCCAACCCCGTAAAGACCATAGTCACCGTTGCCGTAGACGCCATAGCCCCCGCCAAGCCCGTAAACACCGATGCCTTGCCCTATTGGAGCAGCGCCATACACAGCTCTGCCTGAACCGTCATACGCCCTTAAACCGCCGTTCGAAACCACCAATCCGGAAGAGACTGTGACACCGGCATTGATCCCGTCCACATAAGTGATGGTGGCGGAAGCTGACACGACAACGGCCGTGGAGATAGCGATGCTGGCCTGCCCCGCCGGGGCCGTTAAACCCGCAACCGACAATATTCCTGCGGCGAAAGCACCAGCTCCGTCGCGCCTTACCAACGTTGCAGCAGTGTTAAGATGGGTAGCCAGCGACAAGGGCTGCGTGGATAAAACCACGGCGTCAAGGTCCTGCGCAAGAGTTCCCGTGGAAAGAGCTATCTCCTCTATACGCGCAACCAGCGCGGTCGTGGACACTATCAGCCCCGTAAGGGAGGACCCATCCACGGCCGGCAGCTTACCGCTTCCGTCAAGCCGCACTAACCTGTCCGCGGTGTTGAACACATTTCCCTGCAGCGTCACCGAAGAGGCTTTTGCGCTGAAAACCGTGCCGCTCAACTGCAGGCTCTCCGTGTCAGCCGTATAGCCGGTATCGGTATCAGCTGCACATGCCCAGCTGCTGCCGTTCCATTTGGCAACCTCTCCCGTTGAACAGCCGCTCTGGTATAACTTATTCAAAGAGATAGTGGAATTGGCGATATCGGCCGCGATTATAGAGCCGTCCTCTATCTTCGCGCTGTTAACCGCGTCGGAGGCTATAGCGCCGGAGTACACTCCGGCCACGGCTATAGAACTTGCCCGTACCGTAGCCGGCAAATCGCCCCCCGCTATGCGCGCAGCCCCCACCGAACCTGTTGTCAGCAGCCCCGCGCCGTCCACCACGAACTTATCCGCCCCGGAACTCTGGAGCCTGAGCAGGTTACCCCCGCCAGTGTCGTTTATATACACCGAATCGTTCGCCGAACCGTCCGTGTCCGGCAAAGGCGGCGCCAGTGTGAGCCCGCTGCCGGCGCCCGCGTCAGGCGCGCATATCCAGGCGGTATTATCGGCATTGCGTTTCATTATCTCCAAAGCCGCGCACCCGTTGCCGGCCATTTTTACGAAAGTCACGGCCCCGGCGCCTATAGCCCCCGCGTAGACCGCGTCAACCGCCACCGAAGACACCAGCACGTCGCCGCCCAGCGGGCCCGCGTGCAAGCTGGCCGGCGACACCCGCGCGTCGGATGCCAAAGCCTGCGCCGTCAGGGCGTACGGCACCGACAGCATTTCCTGCCGCGGCGCAAGGGTAACGCCGTTCACTACAACTTCCATATACCTGACCCCGGAAAATGTGGCGGTGGAAAGAACGGCCGGAGCGCCGGCTTCAAGCGCCAGGCTGAACACGCCTTCAGCGACATCCACGTCCTGCGCCGCGCTGGTCCAGACCGGCGTGCCGCCCAAAGCCGCATCGTACACCCGGAAAACAAATTCTCTCTCGGCGTTCACAGGCTCCCCGCTTTCCGCCAGGCGGCCCTGGAAGTTCACCTTAAGCGGCACCCCGGCCTCCGTAACGCCGGAGATGAAAACCTGCAGAACCAGAAAAACAACCGCCGCTCCCGCCTGCCGCAATATAGCCTTACACATAAAATTTATCCTCCGCTGAATTCCCGCCTTAACAGCAATTTAATATTTCCCCCGCTCATCCGCACACGCGCTTAAACAAGTTCACGCCGTGCCGTCTACCGGATCACCATCAGTTTGCCTTTCTTCTTACGGCCCGCGCTGTCAATAAGATAGAGATACACTCCGCTGTCCACGGCGGCGCCTTCGGAGTTGAGCACGTCCCAGTCCAGTGTCTCGCCCGTATCGTACTTCTCAAGCGTCCTCACAAGTTCTCCGCTTATGGTGTACACCCGTATCCGCGCCGCCCGGGTAAGCCCGGTGAACGTTATCCTGGAATGCCCGGCCGAAGGTTTGTACGGCACAGGATAACAATGCGCGGAAGCTAAATCGTCCTGGGCGGCCGAGAACGTAATTACAGCCGGGGCGCCCCCCATAGTTACACTGAAATTACCGCCGGTAAGGACCGCTCCGGACGCTGTCATCCCGCCGGCATTGGCCGCGCTCATACTAAGCGCGCCGTTGCCTGCGGCACCGCCCCCCGATGTAAGCGCCAGCGCCGAGATAGTACGAAAACCGCCGGTAAGGACCGCGCTTGTCCATGAATGGAACCCGCACGCCAACAGGCCGGCAACCGCGAACAGAACAAAATACCGCCGCACATGTACGGTCATTTTTTATCCTCGGGGAACCTGGAGTGCAATTTCTTAAGAGCTTTCGTTATCGCCCGCCGCACAGCCCCTGTTCCTTCCCTTTCTAACGCGGCCCGGAGTTCCCCCGCGGCGCCGGCGCCGCCGAAGTAGCCCAGGAGAGCGGCCGCGCGGCTCCTGACCGCGGGAGCCCTGTCCGACAGCGCCCCGCTTATGAACCGCAGCGCCGCAGCATACGCGGCCGCGGAACGCGGAATTGCGGCTGTTTTAGGCGGCTTTGCGTACAGCAGGCCGCCGAGTCCGGAAAGTGAAGCCAGCCGCACATTGACGTTGCGGACAGTCAACAAAGCGGCCAGCGGCTCCAATGCCCGCCGGTCATTCAAATCTGATAATTCCGAAACAGTCTCAAGCACGACCACTGGATCATTGTCCCGCAGCCGGGCCAGCAGAAGCCGAAAAGAGGCGTCCTCTCTGCTTTCCGCCGGCTCCCCCGCGGCTGCCGCTTCCCGCGCAACGGCGCCTATCTTGCCCGCAGGCGCGGCAGTCCTTTCCGGCCGGGATAAGCCGGCCTGTTTTCCGGCCGCGGGCCGCCGCGGGCCGAACTTATAACTGATGCCCAGTTTGTGTATTGCCCCGAAATCCGCGGTGGCGCCGTAGGAATAATCCACTCCGATGTTCCGGCCGGTATAGGCCGACAGGTCGAACCCGAACCCTAACGCAAGGCCGCTTGCAATACTCCCGAACCCGTTATACCCCAGCCTCACGGATAACGCATTGTAAAAAATTGTTTCCAGCCCGGCCGAGGTATAACCGCTCCTGTCCTTCCAGAAAACCTGGTCCAAAGTAAGCCGCGCCGTCATGCGCGCCGCGGGGAAAGGCCGTTCATACAGCATGCCGGTCTTTACCCTTAAGGGCGGCCGCGCTCCAGCCTGAATAAATTTTATTTCGGTGGAAAAGACATTTTCCGCATTAACTCCGAATTTTAACCCCTTGAACGTGGTTTCGGCCAGCAATCCCGCGTCCAACGCGTAGCCGGTTCCCGTTTCCGTGTCCAACTTTTCCGAAATATACTTAAACCCCGCGCCCCAGGCCACCGAACGTAAAACCGCGAAGTCCAGCGGCCAAACGGCGCCCCAGGCAAGGTGCACGGCCATATCATACGCGGAAACTGACCCAGCCCTGGTGTCGGCAGCGTCATACGCGTCAAAAGCCGGCACCGAGAGATAATTTATCCCCAAGCCTAATGTTCCGGCTCTGCAAGGGTAGGCCGCGGCGAACCACTGCTGGGAAATACCTTCAATGAATTTATTATGGGAAAATGAGAGCTCAGGACCGCGCACCAACCCCAGCCCCGCCGGATTATAGTAAACCGCGTCGGCGTTATCCGTACCCGCGGTCAACGCGCCGCCAAGAGCGCTTGCCCTGGCACCCACAGGTATCTGAAGAAAACCGGCGGCCCCGGTACCAGGGCCGCCGGCATGCACATTACAGTAAGACAGGACGGCGGCCAGGAAAAAACCCGCCGCGCAGGAACTCCGGCATGGGGCTGAAAAGCGGCGCCTTAGAGAAGCCAAACCTCCACAGCCCCGCCGCCTGCCCGGGACATCTGGAAAGTCAGCGCTCATTGGGTAAAATTGCCCCGCAAACACAACCGTTTAAAGGACCGTTATTTAAGAACAAAGGTCTTCTTGCCGTCCTTATCCGTAACCGCCGTATACACCCTGCCCCTCTGCCTGCTGAACGCCGGCCGGGGAACAACCAGGCCCTTGTCGTCCGTTATCATAAAAACTTCCTTGGCGAAATTTTTACCGATGTCCAGGTGCACCGTGTATTCCACGTTCTTCTGCAGTTCGGCCGGCCCTACCGCCACGGGGAATTCCTCCAGCGCAACCCCGTATTTAAGCTGCTTCACCTTGGGGAACCTGCGCTCTTTCACCGGGGTTGTCATGTTATGGCGCAGTTCCCAGAGCAGGGCCGCCTCGCCTCCGGGTTTAACGGCCATAACACGTACGGCGCTTATCTCCTGCGGGTTTTCAAGTATAAAGTATACCTCCCCGCCATCCATTACCACGTCCACCGGCATGGGCCCCCGACAAGCCGTCAGGCACAGGCAAAACGCCGCTAACGGCGCCATTGCTAAAAAACGATAAAAGCGCATTATTTTCCTCCCCGCAAAAGCACAACCCGGACCAGGCTTACTTGCCCACTCCCGGATAAAGCCCCTCGCCCGTCATTATCTCGTCATAAACGGCGCGCTCTTCGGCGGTAACACTGCGTTTGCCGTTCACTATCTGGTAGTAATGCTCCACCAGTCTGGCCTGCTGCTCCACATTGTATTTCCCGAAAGCCTTGCCCGCCTCCAGCTGGTAGTTATAGAAGTCGTTGCCGTCCTTCATCTGGCCGACCATCGACTTGAACATATAACCTATCCCCTGCGCATTGTACTGGTAAGTATGGCACGTCTCGTGAATGAACCACGCAGACCCGGTGGAGAAAGAATACAGGCTTTTCCCGTCCGCGTCGTTGGGGAAATAGATCCTGTTACCCAGGGTCACACCCGCCGGGGTTGTCTGCAGTTTCCCGTCCACCAGCCTGTACGACTTCGTAAGCACCGTGCGCGAGAACCAGTTAAGACCATCCCCGGTAACTATTTTCACCTTGGAATAATCCATTTTATCCCCGTAAACCTGCTGTGCTGCCGCCAGTTCCTCGGGGGTAAGACCGCGGCCTTTGCCCAGCAGTTTATCGGAAACCGCACTTTTGGCCTTCTCAAAACCGGAAGAGATCCTTGCGCCAAGCCCGTTGAACGCGGCAACAATATCACCCCAGGCCCTTACCGGAGAAAATGTTATAAGCTTGCCGGCTTTGGCGCCATCCGTGGCAGCGGTTTTTAAGACTGAAGACCCCGGGGACACGGCAGGCAAGGGAGCTATTTTACCGGTACCCAGCCTTATCACCGAGGCTTGCGCGGTATACTTGGCCACCGGCACAGGCTTAGCGCCGGGATCGGCCCGCACCACGGACGTCCTGGCGGAAAGGCTCGCAGTGCGGTCATTGCCGGTATACATATAGTCCTGCATGAATTTAGCTGTATTCCCCTCTGTCTGTGAAGACAGCAGGTCTATTGCGTCCACGTCGGTCTTTACCGAAGCGGTGGAGGTCACGGCCGCAAATGAACTGGCGGCGTTAAAAAAAGACAAGGAAAAAAAGAAGCACAGCAGGAGGAAAGGCGTATGGCGCAGCGCCAGGACGGCACGGTGCAAGCGGGCCAAGCCGCGGCCCCCGCCGCTGAATTTGTTTTTCGTTCCATTCAAGTTGTTCATAACTTTCTCCCAAAACTCCCTGAATTCCGCCCCAAAGCAAAACCATGTACTACATTGTAATCAGGAGCGCGGCAAATGGCAAGGGTCAAAGGACCTATTACCGCCTAGGCCCACCAGCAGTTCAATTTATTGATTACCTTTAAAAACCTTGAACGATTTTTACCATAATTTCTATAATAATGACCGCCGAATACAGTAAATAGGGCTCTAATAGAACGGCTGGCAAAGATTCATGATGCACATTCCAGAGCAACACTGGATGCCGTTGGTACAGGCCTTAGTTCCATCTGACACACAAACGCCTGATTTGCAACAAGAAAGCCCATCGTAGCCGCACCAGGTCCCTTCATCAATAAGTTGACAAGCGCCCGCCCCGTCGCAGTTGCCGGTCGTACATTCACCACCACAATAGTTATTAGGGTCCGTCCCGGCAGCGGGAACCTGGCAAGCGCCTGCTCCATCACAGTTGCCGGTGTTCGTGCATCTGTATGCAGTGCAATAGCTGTTCGGGTCCTGTCCGGCGAGGGGCATGCAGCCACCGGCGCCGTTGCAGTTGGCGCCGCTCACGCAGGCATTAGCCGCACAATCACCCCATATATCCTCACTGGTTGTTTGAAGTGCGGTGCACAGGCCAAGCGTGCCGTCTGTGCACGCACCGGCAGAAAGTTTGCGACAGGTTCCGCAGGTATATTCCCAATACGTCAAAGGGCTTGAGGCGCAGTCGGCGGTATTGGCGTCCTTACAATTATTCACACCTTCACAACGGTTAGTGGTTATCTCTCCGCGGCCATAGCAGGATCTGCCGGACAGCCCATACCAGCTGGAACAATCTATGCTGCCGCAATTCACGTCATCGCCCGGATTACCGCAGCTTCCGGCGGATGTACCGGTACAGGTGCCCACTTCCGATTCGCAGACTTGCCCGCAGTCAACATAAGCAGAGCCCCGTGATGAGAGTGGGCAGGCATCGGCAACGGTCTGGCAACTGCCGCTACCGTTGCAATATGAGTAAGTATTAGCTTTCAAATAACAAATCTGGCTTGACCAACCATCATAATAGCCGGTACAGAGTAGGCCAGACCCACATTCTCCATTCGGGTCCTGTCCGGCAAGGGGCATACAGGACCCGGCGCCATTGCAGTTAGCGCCGCTCACGCAGGCATTGGCAGTACAATCGTTATATAGGTCCTGCGCAGTGGTCTGGTTGGTATTGCAGGCGCCCAGCGTACCGCCCGTGCAAGCCCCGGCGTCGAAAGTCTTGCACGTACCGCACGCGTACTGCAATGTATTCGGAGAACCGTTGCAATCAGTGGTGTTGGCATCCTTACAATCGTTCACGCCCTCGCAACGATTCGAGGTCAGGTTGGTACGGTTGTAACAGGAATCGCCGGACTTGACATACTGCAAAGAACAGTCTATGGTGCCGCACCCAGCGTCGTCGGCCGGCATAGTGCAAATGCCGCTTACGCAACCAGCGCAGGTACCAGTACAGTTATAGCCGTCAGCACCTCCTGTAACATCAGAACAGGCGCCTGAACCGTTACAATTTAGATCGTCGCACGTAGCCGCGGGGCAGTAACTGTTCGGGTCCGTACCGGCAGAGGGGGTTTGGCAGGCCCCGGACCCATCACAGTTGCCGGTATTCGTACAGGCACTGGCCGTGCAATCATTCCACAGGTCCTGCCCCGCGGTCTGATTAGTAGCGCAATCGCCAAGCGTAGTTCCCGTGCAGGCGCCGGAGTCGAAGTCCTTACACGCGCCGCATTCATACTGGAGCACATCTAAGCCTCCCTGATCACAGTCAGCAGTGTTAGCGTCCTTACAATCATTCACACCTTCACAGCGGTCCGAGATTATATCTTCAAGGCTAGCACAGTACTTCCCAGATCGATCGTACCACCCAGCACAACTTATGACCCCGCACCCGATGTCGTCGCCCGGATTACCGCAGCTGCCAGCGGTCGTGCCCGTGCACCCTACCTCAGATTCGCAGACCTGCCCGCAGTCAACACCAGTGGAAGCGCCCTGCCCCATGC
>Ga0156396_1030_pt1 | contig 15193 bp, 17 predicted proteins | sample RifOxyA3_FD_108040 | JGI IMG/M metagenome (GOLD analysis project Ga0156396, IMG submission 108040) | Elusimicrobia bacterium RIFOXYA12_FULL_57_11 | reverse complement strand
GTCCGCCGCTATTTCCTCCCGGTCATTGCCTGACGGGGAATAGGAGTAGCGGATATAGCCCTTGTGGTCTATCAGGTAAAGCATCGGTGACTGCAGCGGCCGGAACTGGCCGGGCAGATGGACGGCGCCGTTATATACCGGGTATTTCAGTGCCATCGTAGAAGCGAAAGCCCTTACAGCGCCGTTGAAATCGGCGGTGATGGTCACCGGCATAAAGCAGACCGGGCTGTTTTGATATTCGGCATAAAGGGTTTCCAGCATAGGCAGGTTATCTATGGCGCGCTGGGAATTTGTCTCCCAGACATACAGGAATACCGGCTTGCCCGCGCACTCGGAAAGGCGCATTTTTTCGCCGTGAAGCCCCGTAACGGAAAAGCTTTCAGCCCTGGCACCTTTATGTATGCCTATCGCGCTGAGCACCCCGTAAGGCAGGAAAAAGTACAGCGCGGTCAACAGGGCGCCGGCGCCAAGCAGCTTTCCTAACGGGAAACTATCAAACCCCGCACCTGCGGCGGCCGGGCGCGTGCCGGAACACCGCGCCCCGCCCGGCGCCCTGGGCGGCGGATGGCTGGCCAGCGTGTAAAGAACGACCTCCCCCAGTTTCTCCGCATCTTCCAGCCATTCCGCGTTCGCCTTGCACGTATTGGTGCTGCCGGGATAGGCGCGCGTCCTGGTATCGCGGAACAAACAGAGAGTTTCCGGAGAGGTTTTAAGGAACAGCTCGTCGTTGCAGACCATGGCGAACATCCGCCCGCGCGAGTAAACGCAGTATTCCCCTTTCACCGGCAAAAATGACACCTCCGGCACCAGCGCGAGCGCCTTGCTTAAAGATTCGATGGTTTTTTTTGAAGTACCCATACGGCCTCATCTGCAGGAAACAGGAGAGGTTAAATCTTCTTTTTCTCTCCCTTGTTTCACTTTTTTTATCTGCCTGAAAATTTCAAAAAAGCGCGCTTCTTCCTTACCTGCTTCACCTATAATACCAAAAGACGGAACGTTTTCTTAAAATTCAACCTCCGGTAAGCCCGGCAATGTACCATATAAAAAATACATCCACCCGGATCCCGGGACCACGCCGGGGAAGTCCGTACGATTTTTCCCTCTCCTGGCAGCGGCGCTTCGGTAAAACCCTCCACCATCGCCTCAACACAAAAAACATCCGGACCGCGCGACACATGAAACTTTTCAGCTCCGGACGCATCTAAAATACACAGGCTAATAGAATAAATAAAAGGAACAAATGAACATAGATCCTGAACCCGTCAAATCGTATCTGCTTGCGGCAGGCGTGGCCGCCTACCTGTTGTTCCGTTATTTAAGATTCAAGACCGCCATAAAAAAACTGCCGGCGCTGGCGGCCGCGGGCGCGGTATTCGTAGACGTGCGAACCCCGGCGGAGTTCGCCGCCGGCAACAGACCGGGCAGCATCAATATCCCCCTAGATGTAATAGCAAAACACGCGGAAAAGCTTGATAAGGCCAAACCGGTGATACTCAGTTGCGCCTCCGGCGCCCGCAGCGGCATAGCCGCCGCCATACTCAAAAAGATGGGTTTCCGGCAGGTCACCAACGCCGGCCCCTGGCAGAACACCCTCTAACCGGCACGGCGGCAAAACAAAATCGCCGGACATCCCCGGGAAACCAGGGAGAACAGGCTTCCAACACTGATCAGGCGCTCCTCCTCTTATTATCTTCCCTTTTTCTGCCTCCGCCATTCCGGTACGGCAGCTGGTTATCCACCAGTTTTTTTAACAGGGCCATAAGGGCTTCATTTTGCCCATTAAGGTTCTCATAGCCGGCGACCTCGGCCTCTTTGCATAAATAATATATGGCCTCTATGGTAGAAACACAGTGCCTCAGAGGCTGCCTCTTAATTATAAATTGGGAGACATAACTGCCGGAAAAAGAAAGCCGGGGCAAGGCACGGATATTCTGGCTGTTGTTTAAAAGCTGCCTGGCGAGGCGCCAGGTCCCGTCTATGACAAAGATAAGAAGAATTTTGTCTTCCGCGGGGAGAGCCCGCCTCAGGGTTTTGAAATTCACGGCTTCAGGCCCGGGATACAACACAAAAGGAGCATAAGCGGGATCCCGGAGCAGGGCGTTGACCCGCTCATTACAGGTAAAATCGGTCCCTATCAGAAGTTCCGCGTTCGTTAAACATAGTTTTGCCAGCCTGGCCGTTCCCGTTTTTTGTTCCCGGGCTTCCTTGGCGTGCATCAGTATCACGAAACGCATTTTGGTAACAAAGGGCTTTATGCTGCCGCATAAACAGTTTTTTTTCGCCCTGCGGCAGGCGTAGCACTGCTCGCGGTGAGCGCCCTGTATCTCTTTTGCGAACTCTGTTTTTTTAAGCATGAAAGCTTTAAACAGCGGGGGCAAGACAACAATTAAAGACACTTGGCATCTTTCCCCCCTTACCTCTTACTCCGGACCGTCTTTTACCGCTCTGCCCGTAACGACGCCGAAAGCTTAGCCTGGTCCCGCCCCGGCCAGCCTCAGGTTCAGTTCAAGGATCTTCCCCGGCAGCTCGGCCATACCGCCCAGCGCGAAGGCCACGGAGGCCGGGAAGAAACGGTTTGGCTCTGCCGATTCTATTTTTCTGTTGCGCAGTTTGAACATTGTGCGGAACCCCGCGGAAATAAGACCCCAACTCTGCGGCGGTATTTCGTCTGAAGCGGAGTCGGACGCTTTGGGCGCGGCCCGGGATTTTTTGGCGGCCTGGGCCGGGGACGTCATGGGCAACAGCAGTCCGCAAAGAAATGCGATAAACAGGGCATTTCGACGCATAATCACCTTTTATCCGGGCCGACTCTTTTTAATTCCTCAACGACCTTTAGCGCAACAGCTAACTTAACCCTTCGCTCTCCCGGCCGAGAGCCGTTTGAGCACGCGCGCCGGCAGCATAATTACCGCGCCCACAAGCGCCAGCACCCCGCCCACGGCCACGCCCAGCAGCCGCAAAGGCAGCAGCAGAAGCCAGACCACCGGGTAAAGCAGCAGCGCCAGCAAGGCCAGCGGCCAGCAGAGCGCAAATAATATAAACCAGAGCAGGAAAGTCAGCATCTCCACTCTCCATACCAAAATCTCTTTCGCGTTTCTATCCCCTATTTTACAAAACAAAACCGCCGGGAGATCCGCAGGTTAAAGCAAAAAATTAAAATACGCTGTCTTTTTATCCCCGGGTTTTTTTAGGCTTCGGAACTTCACAGATATACCAGTTTTCAAGCTTCTCGCGCGCCCAGGGGTTTGCCCGCAGGAAAACGAGGCTGGACTTTATTCCGGGATCGTACTGGAAGCAGCGGACGGGGATACGCCTCCATAACCCTTCCCAGCCATGCAGCTCGAGCATATAGGTAAGGATTGTTTCCAGCGTAAGGCCGTGCAGCGGATCCCTGGATTTTCTAACCGGCACCGGCTTGGCGGAGGATTCGGCCATTGCCGCGGCGTACGCGTTCCCGGAACAGCACCGGCCCAGCGGGTTTTTGGCCTCGCAGCCGCATTTCGGCACCACGCCGGTTATTTCTTTTATTATCGCGGCCCAACGCGTAACCCCGGTCTTATTGATGGCGTGCACCACCTGGGTTTTAGTAACCCCGGCGCAATAGCAGGCATACACGGGCACCGCCCCGGCTTTGAAATAAACGGGCACAGTAACGTCCTCCTGCCGGAACAGGCCGCCCTTCGGATGAAAATAGACCGCGGCGCAGTCAGGGGTTCGGCATATCAGGTACCTGTCCTGCGGGGCAGCAAGGCCGGGCTTAAGGAGTTTGCGCACCGTATTACCGAAGACTATCTCCCCAGCCTTCCCGCAAACAGGACAGGCAGTGTTGTCGCCGCCCTGCCGGGGCTTACCGCAACAGGAATCCCCGCACCCGCCCGGAACCAGAACGGACGCCAGCGGTAAAATTTTTTTCATGACAGCTCCTTAATTCTCCAGCCAGGCATTCACATTCCACCGGACAGAACCTCAGGGCTTCCCGGCGGCTCAAGCAAAATAATTAATATCCGCTTTCCTTAATTTCCCCGACTCCGCAACCGTAATGCCGCGGGCAGCGCAGAAAGCGCGCAGGTCCGCGGGCAGGGAAACGGAGAACACGCGCGCTATCCCCGCTTTACGCATATCTATCTCGGCGCAATGCAGCGCCTGCCGCGGAAGCAGCAGTTTTTCTTCCAGGGCGGGCGTCCAGCCATTGTCGAGAAAATCCAGGTAACAGCGGGCGTCCGGCCCGTAGATCTTATCGCCCACAAGGCTGTGTCCCAGCCATTGCGCGTGGGCCCGGATCTGGTGCATACGGCCGGTTTCGGTAACCACGCGCGCCAGCGTAAAACCGCCGCCGCTGGTAATGGGGGTGAAGTGCGTAACCGCAGGCCGCCCGTCCGGCCTTACGCCCGCTTTGGCGTACACCGGGCTGCCTTCATCTTCACCCAAAGGCTGGTCCACCGTTACCGGGCCGGAAAATTCGCCCGTCATTATCGCCAGGTAGGTTTTCCCTACCTGCCGCCGCTGCATGGCGGTCTGCAGGCGGCTTGCCACAGCGGGGTTTTTAGCGAACACAACTACGCCGCTGGTCTCGCGGTCGAGCCGAAAAACCAGGTGGGCGGCGGCAAGGCCGAAGCGTTCGCGCACCGCGCCGGCAAGGCTGGACCAGGGCCCGGCCTTGGACGGGTGGCAGATCAGGTCCCCAGGCTTGTTTATTACTATAACCTGGTCGTCGTGGTGGATCACCCAGCTGTCGAGTTCCGCCGGCACTATCTGTCCCACGTTCACCAGCCTCAACCGGCGCGGCCAGGGGCAGGCCAGCCGGGGATTGAAGGCGGGACTGCCATTTCCGTTCATATACCGGCCCAACTAGTCTTGATAGTTATTGCCATTAAAAATAAAAGAATCAGCCCATTGCCGCGCGCTAACCCTAAACTGTTACTTTTCCCTGCTGCGTTTTGCCAAAAAAATCCCCTGGGCAAGCACGAAGAGCAGCATAAAGCCCGTGCCGCCGAACAATTTATAATTGACCCAGACGCTGGTGGGTAAATTAAAAGCGAAGGCGACCAGCAGGTTGAGCGCGCCCATCACAGCGAAGAAGCCGGCCCAGGCCAGGTTGAGTTTGGCCCACAGGGGTTCTGGCAATTTCACCTGGGCTTCCAGCATGCCGCGTATCAAATTCTTTTTCAGGACACCATCGGAGAACAGCAAGACAACCGCGAACGTGCAGTATAGCACCGTCGGCTTACACTTAATGAAACTCTCGTCCTGGAAGATCAAGGTGAGGCTGCCGAAGAACACCACCAGCGCCAGGCTTATCCAGAGCATCCTGTCTACCTTGCCGTGGCGCAGCCGGACCCAGCCGATTTGCAATACCGTGGCGAGCATCACCACCAGCGTGGCAAGCAGGATGGGTGCCTGCCGGGCGCTGACGGCCGCATCGGGCCCGATGGCGCCAAGTATCGGCACGAGCAGGCCGACGGCGGCCTGGGGATTGGCCTCGGAGATCTTGAAAGAAGAGAAAAACAGGATAACGGGCAGCAAGTCAAAAAAGAATTTCATATTGTGATTATACCGATAGACTTAAGGTTATGGGGACCGTATATGTAATTCCACCTATCGATACTGTCCCCGGAATTCAGGGGAAAGGGCACACCTGTTAAACAAAACCGACGGGCTTAATAGCGGTTCAGCATGACTGGTTTATAAATAGTCCTTAAGTCATCAGCGCCCCCTCTGCCGCTCTCCCCTGTCCCCGTGGCCTTTTACAACCAGTTCTTTTCCACCTGGCCTGAAACGGCGCTGTAAGCCTCTCCGGATTCCACCCCGGCAAGACGGGCGTTCAGTTCCAGTTTGCTGCCCGGCAGTTCTGTGATGGTGCCGATCACCAGCAGGTCGGCGCCCAGCATCCTGCCAAGCCGCTTAACGGAATCCTGGTCTATCTGGCCAGACAGCTGCAGTTTGAGTTCGCCGAGGACTTTTTCTATTTCCTTGCGCTCCACCACCTTAAGCCTGCCGTGCCTGATGAGCTCGGTAGTCAGACGCTCCGCCACCACGCTGCCATCGGCCGACGCGCGGCCGTCAGGATAAGAGAACCCGGCCACGGCTATAGTCTTACCGTCGCCGCGGTAGTCATTCAGCAGGGCGCCTATTATAGGCCCGTACTCCCCGGCATTCCTGGCACCGCCGACGGTAATACCGGACCTGGCCGCTATGGCTTCTTTTATCAGCGCGGCCGCCATAGGGTGCCCGTTCTTCTCCGCCAGGGCCAGCGGCGAAAGCATGCGGATCTCGCTAAGCACGCTCCAGCCTGGCTCGGCGCATTCGCCCCCGCCCGGCTCAGGGTTTGCGCCGCTTTCCAGCAGCAGCTTTACCATGGAGACGTCCCCTTTGCAGGCGGCGTAGTGCAGGGGCCGGGCCTGGCGGCTTTTATTTATCACCGCTTCCCGGTTCACATCCGCACCGCGCGCTATCAGCAGCTTGGCCGCCTCCAGCCGCGAGTTGGCCACAGCCATATGCAGCGGGGTCATGTGGCCCCAGATCGCCGTGGACATATTCGGGTCGGCGCCGGCCTCCAGCAGCGCCCTCACCGCCGCGACATCACCTTTTTCGGCCGGGCGGTAAAGCGCGGGCGTCGCACAGCCGCAGGCCAACAGGCAGGCCGCGGCAAGAAGATAGTGAGTTTTCATGCTAAACACCGTCCTTGCCACTGTTTTATCAAAACGCAATCGCCGGGTTCCCCGGGCGGCTTCGTGTTAAATGTCAAAAGTAAAAACCTGGCCTCTATCCTCTTATTTATATTCCTCGGGCCAGGGGCCGGTGCGGGTCTTGGGACCGCCGGGTTCTACCCAGACTTTGCGGTTGCCGGACAGCCTGGCGGGGAACAGTTCTATTGTCAGTTCTTCCGGCCAGAACCAGAGCTTGATCTCGCGCTCGCCCTCTATGGGGTCCGAAGAGACATGCACAACGTTCTCGAAGATTCCCTTGGTGGTTACGCGGCCCAGACTGCCGCGTATGGTGCGGTAATCGGCCTCTTCGGGGTTTGTCGCTCCGGCGATAGCGCGGGCTTTCTTCACCGCGTTCTCGCCCACAAGCGCGAAGGCCAGCACGTTATCCTGGTTGTTATCGAACTCCCCCATGATGAAGCGGATAAGTTCTTCGTAAAAGGACTTCTCGCGAAGATGGTGATAATGGGCCTCGGCCAGTTCCCTGGTGACCTTGGCCATACGCGCGGCCACTATCCGCAGGCCGGTGGCCTCAAAGCGCGTCAGCACATAACCCGCCAGGCCCTTCACCATTCCATCGGGTTTAACAATTACCAATATAGATTCTTCCATTTATGCCCTCCCCGGAAAACGAGTGAGTCAATTATATAAAATTCCATCCGTCCCACCGGCAGGGAACGCTGAGTACTTTCTCACTTAACCCGGCATGCTCCAATATGTAAGAAAGTCAGCAGCGTCCACTACGATAAAGTAAACTTGTATTTATGAAAGCCCGCTGGCTCAATCATCCGCTGGACCGGGAAATCTCCCGGATAGCCGTACCGGCCTTCCTGGGTTTCCTGGACTTCATCCTTTTTGACGCGATCAACATCTTCTGGGTGGGCAGGCTGGGGACTCCGGCCATAACCGGCGTGGCCTCGGCCACCTTCCTGACCTGGGCCGGTCATGGCGGCGATGAGCACCACCACCGCCGGCGCCGGCACCTCCCGCCTGCTCGCTGCACAAATCCCCCGGGCTATGGCGCCGCAGCAATAAATCTGATGCCCGCGACAGTTAATGCCCGGAAAATGAACTCAGCCAGAACCGCATAAATTCTCCGCACGGAAGCAAAGAAAAACCGCCCGCTTTTTGAGCGGGCGGTTTTGTCCGAGCATGGTCCGTTTATTCGCGGTTAAATGTCACTTCAGTATACTTGGGGGCGGAGTGGCAGACATCCATAGTATAACCGGTGTTCGCCGCAAGCACCGGTTCGGTGAGTACAGCACCGGAAGCGTCGGTAAGGAAAGAAATGCTTATCTTAGCCGAAGACCCCTCAGTGCAGGGATATCCGGTGTTAGCGGAAAACAGTTCGGCCTCGGCTTTCTTCAGGCCATTGGCGGCAGGGGTGAACCCCACCTTGTGCCTGCCAGTAGCGGTGCCGGTCTCTATTACCAGAACGCCGGTCTCAAAATGCAGTCCGCGTATGGCCATCCTGGCTGGCATGCCAAGGGCGTCGGCCTCGGCGCTGAAACCCCTCTTCCAGGAATAGGCAGCGGAAGCAATGCCGGTGCGGGAGAAGACGATCTCGTTCACGGTCGGGGCCGAATGGCAGTTGTCGTAGGTCTCTTCAGCGGAAGCGCTTACTACGGGCGTACCGGTCAGATAACCCAGGGAATCCACCAGGAAGGTCATTTCTATGGCCGCGCTTTTTTCCTCGCGGCAGGTGCCGTGGGATTCGCCGTTGGCGAAGAGCACGGTTTTCCAGGCATTACCCTCTGCCTTGGCCGCGCCGAAAGCGCCTTTGAAAGGCTGACCGGTTATTTCAGCGCCAAAGCCCGCGCCGTTCCTTACCACATGCACGTCTTCTATGCAGAAAGCTGCAGGCATACCGAGCCCGAGCGCCAGGGCGTCGGGCTTGCCGGCCCAGCAGAAGCGTCCTTTCAGCGCAGAGGCGTCAGCGGGAACAGAGGCCGCGGGCACCGCGGGCAGGGCCGCGCCGTTATTAAGAGCGAACTGGGCGTCGCCGGCCGCCTGACCAAAGGAAGGGAACAGGGAAATGGCCGCAATAGCCGCAATGGTAACGCTGGATATTCTCATTTTTATCTCCTTAGTTTTTCGCGTTTATCCTGATTAAATCTTAGCTTAAGCATTTAAACCGCGTGTAACGGGCAGGCAAAATCCGTGTAAATTCGCTAGAGTAATTATATAACCTGCGGGCCGGGGCCGCGGGTGTCCAAAGGCCCATATCCTCACCGACATTAGTACCCTGGAGGAATATACCACGATACCCGCTACTCATAGAATAAGCCACCAGACAAAACCTGTTACAGCCAGCAGGGAGCCAAGTCCGGCCAGCCATAAGCATCTTGCCGTAACACTTGCCTGCCGTTCTTTCTTCAGGCGCCCCCGCGGAGCGTTCCTGGTAATTCTCATCATTTTCCTGCATCTTTTCCCCAGTTCAGCATACATTACGCCAGCACAGCCGGCGACCAGGGAATCAGTGGTCAGCGGCCCTTATCTCGCCGTCAGCTGCCTGCTTGCAGCCTCAATTCCACAAAACAAAACCGCCGGGCTTACCCGGCGGCTTCGTATTAATGGCGACCGCTCCTCTATTGCAGGCTCAGCCTCTTGGTCTTAATATAACCTTCGGTCCAATTCCCCTCGCCCACTTCCGAGCGCCTGACCTTGGACCAGTTGCCATCATTACCGGTTATTATGACCTTTTCGCCAAGTTTGAGCGTAGCCAGCTTTTTGGAAAAGAGCCAGGCGGCCTTTTCCCTTACCTTGGCGTTGTCCTTGGACACAACACCTACCTTGTTGTTATTCGTTCTCGAATACGGCTGGCGGAGATCTCCGAACTGCCGGCCTTTTTCCGAGAACGTCACATAGAGCGCGTCCGCGCCCGGAGTAACTATATCGCTGAGCCTGCCGATCTTGAGGTTAAGCACGGTCCGGCCCCGGCCGCCCACACCATCGGCGCGCAGATCGGGAACAAAAACTATCTCACCGCGCTCGCTCTTGACCGCCATGGAGACGGCTTCAGACCCCTGGAAACCGAAGTTCTTCAACTCGGCCCGCAACATGATGTTCTCTCCGGCCTCGAAGCTGCCGTTAGTGTTCTCATCATAAAACGAGACGTCGAAGACCTTCAGGACCGCGTTCTCGCTATAATATCTATCCGCCGCCGCGATACCGGACTGTTTACCGGCGTTGAAAGCGTCGGGGTACACCTCGGCCGCCGTCGCCTCGTAGCCGGCCTTGTAACCGCGTTTCGATTGCTCGGCGCAGCCGGCCGCAAAACCATCCCTGTTGCCGGCAGCCTGTCCGTTAGTCAGGCCCTGGGCGCGCTGGTCGGCGTATTCCCTGTTGCTGTATTCCTCATAGTGGCTATTGTAGGCCGAGTCATACGCCGCCGCATAAGCTTCCCGGTATCCCCGCTCTTTTCCTTCGGCAAAACCGTCCCGGTAGCTGATGGAGAACTGCACGTCATAGGCCCGCCTATAGGCCATGTGGTATCTTTCGTTATAGCCGTCCCGCTTGGCGTCATCATACGCTCTGCGGTAGCTCCTGTTGTAACCTTCCCTAAAACCTGCCTCATAGGCGCGTTTTTCTTCCGCGGTAGTATACCCGTTGCGGGCAAACTCTATCGGAAGAGACATCTTTTCTTCCATCTTCATAGCGCTTTTCACTAATACGCCACTAATGGCGTTCATGTCGGGGAACGAACGCTCAAGCTCGGCTTCGCGCTGGCTGAAACCGGCCTGATAGCCGGCTTGCGCCCCGTTCTGCACCTCTATCACCGCCGCATCAGCCCGCCCTCGCTCATACCCGGAATTATAGGAAGCGACATCCTGCAACCCTGCCTGTTTCGCATAGGCATAGGCGGAATTGTAACCGTTCGCATATCCAGCGTCATAACAGCGCCTTTTCCCGGCTTCGGTCCCGTTGCTGGTTCCGGTATTCTGGCCGTCCACGCTTCCCCGCTGTACTCCCGCGGCCTGATCAACGCCCCAGCCGTCTCTCATGCCCGCATTTCTGCCCGCGGACTCGCCTTCATTAGCGCCATTCCTGCGTCCTTCCCATTCGCCGGAGTTGATACCGTCCGAGTAGCCCACCTGCCTACCTTCCCTGGCGCCTTTTTCGGAACCATCCCTTATGCCGGCGTTACGCGCCTGAGTGGTATCTACCACAGGCGGCTGCGCCGGCTGTGGGGGCTGTGGGGGCTTGGGAGGCTGCGGCGGTTTTGGCGGCAGTGGCGGATGCTGCGGATGCTGTCCGGGCTGCCCAGGCCTCGGCGGCTTAATCTGAGGAGCTTGCTGCATTATCGTCTTAACACTGTCGCTGACATCCGACAGTTGCAGATCAGCCACGTCGCTTGCGGCGTATATTACGCTGGAAACGATTAGAAGAGAAGGCACCAACGCCGCTGTAAATAATTTCTTTTTCATCAGTAAACCCCTTGGCTCCAGATTGCCGGAGCGATTACCCGATAAGATATTGTAGCTGACCTTTGGATAGAGATGTAGAGCACAAAGGGCCGGTATTGCAGAAAAAATGGCGCGCCCGGCATAGGCCCTTTGACCCATGACTGTCCCAAGAAAGTTCTTCAAGCGAATGGCAGGAAGGGCTGCAAATCGCCGTCCCGGATGCGATTTAAGTGCTTTTGACTCAAATTTAATGTGTCCAGCAGCGATAACCGTAGAATTTAACCATTCAGCCTGGCAGGAGTTGCGGGGCAAGGGCACGGGCGGCATGCGTTTGTTATAAGTTAGAATATCACAATGCCGCACAACGTGCTCTATGCCTTAGGGCTTACCCTGTTCGCCGGCTTGGCCACTGGCATAGGCAGCCTCCTGGCTTTCGCGGCAAAGAGGACTAATTACCGGTTCCTGTCCGTCTCCACCGGCTTTTCAGCGGGCGTCATGCTTTATGTCTCTTTCGTGGAGATCTTCTTTAAGGGCACGGCCGCGCTGGTAGCCGCGTACGGCGACCCGCTGGGGCACTGGGTGAACGCCGGGGCGTTTTTCACCGGCATCCTGCTCATCGGCATCATAGACAACCTGATCCCCTCCTCCGACAACCCGCACGAGACCCACAGCGAGGACGAAGAGGCCCCGCTGCACGACCCGGCCGCGCCTGTTCCCTCGGAGCTGGAACTGCACAAGGCCACCGCAGCCGGGGTTCCCGGTGCGCATGAACATATACACCACGGCAAATTGATGCGCATGGGCCTGTTCACGGCCCTGGCGATAGGCATACACAACCTGCCGGAGGGCTTGGCCACCTTCCTGGCCGCGCTCAACGATCCCGGCCTTGGCATAGCCATCGCCGTAGCCATAGCCCTGCATAATATACCGGAGGGGATCAGCGTTTCGGTCCCCATCTTCTTCGCTACCGGCAATAGAAAAAAGGCTTTCCTGTATTCTTTCCTCAGCGGCCTGGCGGAACCGGTAGGGGCGGGCCTTGCCTATCTGGCCATCTGCATCTTCCTGGGTTCCGACGGCGTGGTACCCCCGCAAGTGATGGGAGCCCTTTTCTCCGGAGTAGCGGGCATAATGGTGTATATCAGCCTCGACGAATTGCTGCCCACGAGCCGAGCCTACGGCAAAGGGCACGACAGCATCTTCGGACTCATCGGCGGAATGCTTGCGATGTCGCTGAGCCTGCTGTTGATGAAATAAAACAACACCGCCTCTCAACACGTCCTCTATCCGCTTCACAACAGAATTAAGTTCTGTGTCACTTTAACCTGGTTTGTTAAAATAGGTTATGCCCGCACTCTGGGATAGCATAAACTCCGGCCCTGACAGGGCTGCCGAGGACATCAAAGAACTGAAGGCCGCCGGCCTGCCGCTGGTGCTCTATGGCGACGGCTGGTACGCGCCTTACCTGCGCCAATACCTGGCGCGCCGCGGCCTGCCCATAGCCGCCGTCTTTACCGACGCCGGGTTCACCTCCTCCGCAGAGGCGGTTGGTTTTGCGGAAATCAGCCGCAGGTTCGCCAGGTTTAATATAGTCATAGCTTTTGCAAATGCACGCCTGGCCAGGGAAAAGCTGGCCCGCATAGAAGGCAGCCGGGTGGCCGGGATATATTTTTTTGACGTGATGGGCGAGCTGCTGAACAATACTTTCGACCGCGCCTGTCTGGAAGCCCGCAAAACGGAGTTCAACGCGGCCTACGAAATGCTGGGCGACGCTCTGTCACGCCAGACTTTCGAGGCTTTCCTGAACGGCAAGCTGGGCGGGGCCGCGGACAGGCTGGCAGAGGTATACCGCAAGGAGCAGTATTTCCCCAAAGGGATAATTGAACTCTCGGACCGCGAAGTCTTTGTGGACGGCGGGGCTTATACCGGCGACACCCTGCTTACTTTCATGCGCCTGTCCGGCGGCCGCTGCGCCCGGTGCGGCGTTTTTGAGCCGGAACCAGCCAACGCCGCCCGGCTTAAGGTCACGGTAAAACAGCACGACCTGCGCAACGTCACCGTACACAACAAGGGTTTGTGGAGCGCGCCCGCCACGCTGGCATTCGCCGTGTGGCACGGCACTTCGGCCTCGGCCATATCCGGCGCCGGTGAGGTTTCCGTAGAGGCGGACACGGTGGACAACGCGGCGCCCGACGCCACTTTTATAAAGCTCGATATCGAGGGGGCCGAACTTGAAGCCTTAAAGGGCGCGTCCCAAACCATAAAACGCAACCGCCCCAAGCTCGCAATCTGCGTTTACCACAAGCCTGGCGACCTTTACGAAATACCCTTTTTCATAAAATCACTGGTACCGGAATACCGCCTTTACCTGCGCCAGCACCAGCCCGTCGCCTGCGAAACCGTCCTGTACGCGGTAATATAGCCAAAACAAAACCGCCGGTCAGCCCCGGCGGTTCGCGACTGTCTGCCAGTCTTTTTCAGATAGAGCCCCGCACTTATCCTTCTGCCCTGTCCACTTATATTTCCTTAATTTACTACTGGCTCACCAGGTCGGCCCTGGATGCCATCCTCGGGATCTCAGGAGCGGCGGAAACCAGGCGAATCAAATAGAATGTGCCGCCGCCCGTTGCCGGCATAAGACAGGAGAAAAGCACTTCTTTCCCGGTGGCCTGCAATCTGTTTACGGAAGCGTTCATGGCCCTTGTGGCGTTCCTTTCCAAACGGAAGATATTGCTTACCAGAACGTCTTTATCGTCCAGCATTTCCTGTTTGTAAGCAGCCCAGTCATTACCCACTATAACCGCCTGGGGCGGGGCAGGCTCTTCCGTCACAGCCGCAGCGCGGGCTGCCTCCACCAGGGGGGTTTCGGCCGCGAGAGGCGGCATAACCACAGCGGGGGCGGTCTCCATTAAAGGTTCGGCAGCGGGGGTATCGGAAACGGCATCCCTGAAATCAGCCAGGGCCACCGGCTTCTTATTATTCCCCAATATAACGAGGGTAAGCATTACATTCAGCGACAATGAAAGCACAAGATTAATTTTAGTAGTCATTTCTCTCCCAGTCCCAAAACACTTTCCGGGACGTTAATACATATTATTCAAAGTTTTAAGCCCCGCATCAAGCCCTTTCTCCGCTTTCCCCGCAAACACCCTTCCGGATCAAAAGCCGCCAGGCTCTCCAGCGGATCAAAAAAACAATCAACTTACACCCTCACCCCCCCTCCGGCATAAAATGAGGCAGGTTTGCTATTATTTACAATATGAAAATTTTCATTCTCTTTTTCCTGACCGCAGTGCAGCTAGTTTCTGCCGCTACCCCTAAATATTCAGCCGTAAACGGGGCCACTGCAACAACTCTTTCTGCGGACAACACATACTTTAGGAATCCAGAAAACACCGCCTATGACTATTGGGCCCTTTCTCCTTTCTATGTGCCACAGCATAACGGCTACGCCTGCTCTGCCGCTTCCGTAGCTATGGCACTTAATGCGCTGTTAAATGCAGGTCGGGAAAGAGGGGATGAGGAAGAGAACATTTCGCCGCAGTCACTCCCTGACAAGGTAAAAGGGTTTGACTGGAAGGGCCTTGTTAGCGAGAAAGGCTCAGCAAAAAGGCATGGCGTCACACTACTTCAGCTAGCGCAGGCAGCCAGAGAGGCCTTGGAGTCATATTCCCCGGGCAATTGGGAAGTTAGCATTACTACCGCCTCAACGCAGACCCCACAGGCACTGCAGTCTTTCAGGGAGGCCCTCGAGTCCAATGAACGCGTACGGAAAGACATAATGTTACTGCACTTCGCCCAGGACATCATTACGGGCGCACCCGGTGGCCCTTATGCCCACACCTCCCCGGTAGGCGCCTATGACAAGGATAAGCGACGCATCCTGATCCTAGACGTGGACAGGCAATGGTACGAACCCTACTGGGCAGACGACACCCAAGTGCTGAACGCCATGGCAGTGAGTACCAAGTCCTTCGGCCACGGCGGCTACATAATCCTAAAGAGCAAATAGCCACAAGAAAAATCCGCCGGGGAACCGCCGGAGGGACGGCGGGGGTATGGGTTCGGCGGGCCTTCGCGGAAGGA
>Ga0156396_1015_pt1 | contig 15384 bp, 17 predicted proteins | sample RifOxyA3_FD_108040 | JGI IMG/M metagenome (GOLD analysis project Ga0156396, IMG submission 108040) | Elusimicrobia bacterium RIFOXYA12_FULL_57_11 | reverse complement strand
TATTCTTGCGCTCGGTAATCTTTATCTTCAGGTTGGCGGTCATCTGCGAGCGGAAGAATGGCGGCACGCGATCCGGCCGTATCTTCACCGTGTAGGTGACCACGTTATTCTTGGTGGTGCCCTCGTCGAGGATCTTAAAAACCGTGCCTGTCACCCGCTTGTCCGGGTAGGCGTCCAGCACAATGGTTGCCCGCTGCCCCACCTTTACCCTGCCGATATCCGACTCGTCGAGGCTGGCCAGGATTATCAGCCTGTCCGACATTGCGAAAAGCACCGTGGAGGCGCCGACGGTCTGCCCCTCCACCACGTTCTTGAGGATCAGTGTGCCGCTTATCGGGGAGATGACCTTGATCGGCTTATACGTTTCCTTCCACTGGCTGTACTGATCGTCACCGGAGGCGCGGGCGGCGTCCAGTATGGCTACGCGGTCCGAAGAACTCATCAGCGCCAGGACCTCGCCCGCCTGGACCGTCTCGCCTTCGTCCGCCAGGATCTCTTCTATCCGGCCTGAAGCCGAGGGCTGTATCTCCACGCGGTTCTCCGGGGCGATAACGCCGGTGGTGTCCACCACTTCGGAAAGGTCTTTCAATTCGGCCTGCGCGGTAGTATATTTCGGCTTGCCGCTGGCTGCCTTGTTCTTGAAAGCGTACCAGCCGCCGCCGGCGAGGGACGCGACAATAATGACGATGATGATTTTTTTCATAATTATTCTTACTCCTCCACGCCCACGCCCAGCAGTTGTTCAAGCGCCAGTTTGCGGCTGTGGGCCGTGCGGGCGTAGTCGAGCTGGTTCAGGTCCGAGTCCACGAAATTCTGCTCCACATTCTCCAGGTCTATAAAGCTTATCTTGCCGGCCATGTATTTGATCTGCGCTTCCTTGAAGCGCTCCTCGTTAGCTTTCAGCAGGGAAACGCTGGCCTGCGCCATTTCAGCGGCACTCTGGTAATCGTCGTAGCCGGAGCGCAGGGAGGCGGCCAGGGAGATCTTCTCGGCCTTGAAATTTTCCTCGGCGGCGCTCAGAGACTTTTTCGCGGCCTTCAGCGAATTGAGGTAATAGGTGGGCCCGCCGGAAAAGACAGGGAAGCTCAGGCTCAGGCCCAGTGACCAGCTGTCGGTGCGCGGGAATTCGGTGTCGCCGTTCCAACCGTAGGACTGGCTGGCGCTCAGCGTGGGATAGGCGCCGTACCGGGCCGAGCTGGTGCGGGCTTTCGAGGACTCCAGGGTCTTCTTCGCGGATAGTATGCGGGGGGAAGATTCCAGGGCCCGGCTGATGCGGGTCTCATCCAGAGAGAACCGGGGGACGCTGATATCGCCGACAGCTTTTATCAGGACCCTGTCCTCCAGGCCGATGGCCTCCAACAGGGCGCGCTGGGCTATTGCCAGCTGGCGTTCGGCTTTTTTCACGGAAACGGCGGAGTTCTCGGCCAGCGCCTCTGTATAAAGGGCGTTGCCCTTGGACTCCATGCCGCTTTCATACTTAAGGCGGATGAGCCTGGCGTTCTCCTGCCTTATACCCAGAATCTTCTTCTGCACCTCTATCCTTTTCTGGGCGAAGAGCAGGTCCGCGAAAGCCGCGGCCAGCGTCTGCCGGGCCGAGGCCGAAGCCGCTTTATAGTCGGCTTCGGCCTTTTCCCTGGCCAGGCGGCTGACCTTCACGGCTGAAACGGTCTTAAGGTCGAACAGATTCTCCGAAGCGCTTATCCCGGCGCTCCAGGCGTTGGAAGGGGAGCGGTCTTCCCCGCCGCTGCGCCTGACGCTGTGCGAGAGGCTGATCTGCGGCATATAGGAGTTGAGGCCGGCCAGGTAAGTGTAACCGGCCTGCTCCATAGAAGCGCGCGCAGCCTTTACCACGGGATTATTTTCCATGGCCTGGCGCCTGACCGCGTCCCAGTCGAGGGTGAGCTGCTGCTGCGCGGCCGCGCCGCCAGCCAGCAGCAGAACCAAGGGCATTATGAGGAATTTTCTGTTAATGGTCATAATTTTATGGCGGGGCCGTCCCTCGCGCTCTGTAACATAACGCGCCAGACCCTGGTTTTATTGCTTCATTTTTTACCGGGCGGTAAACATTTGAGCGGCGCGGCCGCTATTTCAGCTTTTCCTGGCCGGTGAAACTGCGCTCCAGCCTGAAACCGGCCAATATTTCCCCGTCATCGGCCGAAGGCGCGCCGGCTATGTGCGCGGCGATAGCCGCACCCAGGCCGGGCCCCAGCATGAAACCCTGACCGCACATGCCAACGGCCAGAACATAGCCCTTGAGGGCCTCCGGGAAATCCACAACCGGGAAACCGTCTGGTGTCATCGGGTAGAGCCCGCGCCAGGTACGGCGCACCTTCAGGTTAGCCAGGCCGGGCAGCAGCGCTATCATGCGCCTGGAGACCTCGGGCAGGAACTCCGAGGTGGAACGCCTGTCGTGGCCCCAGACGGGGGGCTGTGGCGTCAGACAGAAAACTATCTGCCCTTCCCGGTTCTGATAAAAATAGTAGTTCTTTGACCTATCCCCCGGCCGGATATCCACAACCATGGGCTCGAAGAACCGGCCGGCCGGCTCGGTTATGCCCGCCTCGTGGCAGTCTGGAGTAACCGGGACTTTTATCCCCGCCAGGTCCGAAACGGCGGCGGCATCGCCGCCGGCGGCGTTAACCACCCATTTGGAAAAATACCGGCCCTGCGGGGTAAGCACGCCCTTAACCTCGCCGCCGCCCGAAAGTATCTCCTTTACCGGTTCTTTGAACCTGAATTCGGCCCCCAGCTTCACCGCCCGGCGGTAAAAAGCGTTTATTGACAGGAGGGGGGAGGCGGAGCCGTCCTCGGGGGAATAAGTTCCTCCGCGCAGGTCCTTGGCGGCTATACCGGGAACGAGGGCGCGCATCTCACCCGGGCCGGCCCAGTCTATATTGAGGCCGAAACCGCGCTGGACTTTAAGCAGCTCCTTGAGCACCGCCTCGTCACGCTCGGTGTAGACGGGGAAAGCGTAGCCGCCCCTGATCCAGCCTATATCTTCACCGTAGGTTTTTTCCCAGGAGGAAAAAGTTTCCAGGCTGCGCAGGCAGGCCTTTATTTTGGCGCCATCGGAGTGCGTGGCCCGCACGCCGCCTATGGCGCACTTATTCTGCCCCTGCCCCGGGGAAGCCTCGCCATCCAGCGTCAGCACGCTCATTTTCCTTTCAGCCAGCGCCATGGCCAGCGGCACGCCTATGCTGCCCGCGCCTATAATTATAACGTCGTAATTATCAGCCATAAATGTTCCATTCAGAAACCGCTCCAGCTGGCCTTCTCTTCCACTTCGGTGCGGCATTTTACGTTCGAGAAAGCGCCCAGCGGCGCTTCCACGAACAGCGGCCTCCGGGAAAACGCCGTAACCTCTCCGGGGGCAACGCCTTCGCTCCGGAAGATATTCAAAAGCAGGGAAGCGCAGGTCTTGGAGCCGCAGGCCCCCATGCCGGCGCGCGTAACGGCCTTAAGCTGGTTAAGGTCGCGCATGCCGCCGCGGATGGCGGCGCGTATCTCGCCCAGGCTCACGCGCTCGCAGCGGCAGATAATGGTGTCATCGTCGGCCCGGGCCAGGTCCGCTGCAGATTTTTCCCCGGCTTCGGCCTCGAACAGCTTCAGCGACACGGCCAGGTCCGCGGTGGCGGGCGTGGCTTTTACTATGACTATCAGAGTATTCTCGGCTTTGAAATCCTTCACATCCAGGACTTCGGCCTCGCCCAGGTCGGCCCCCTCCCAGCCGGTCAGGCGCACGCGGTCCCCCTTTTTTACCAGCCCGCGGCCTATTTCGAAAGGCAAGGCTACCGACGGGTTGGCCGGGTCCCTGCGGTAGTCCACTATAGTAACGGCCAGCCCGGGGCAGATTAGCAGGCATTTGAAGCAGCCTATGCAGTCGCCGGAGAATTGCGGCGTGTTCATTATACTGTCGCCGGAAAGCTTTATGGATTTCTTGGGGCAGACGGTCACGCAGGGGTTGCAGGGGATCTCCTGCCGGCAGTGCAGCACCGGGTAAACCGGGCGCTGGTGGTCCTTCTTCGCGGGAGCCTTTGTAATGCCAGGGCGGGATTTCAGGACTTCCAGCCGGTCGAACCAGAAGCCGGGCACGGGGGCGGCCATTACGCCCAGGCTCTTGAGCACCTTGTGGGCGGTTATCTTGCCGCTGAACATGGCGGCCGAAGCCTCGGCGATCTCCTGCGCGTCACCGCAGACGAATGACTCCATACCGGCCTCGCGGGCCTGCGCGTGAAATTCGTCCACCGGGCTCAGGCCTACCGCTATCAGCAGCGTGTCGGCCCTGAAACGCTTCTCCGTGCCAGGCAACATTTTAAATTTATCGTCCACTGCGGCGATGGTGACGGTTTCCACACCTTGCGCGCCGTCAGCCCGCACTACGGTATGGCGCGTATACACCGGCACGCCCAGGCGCTTTATCTTGTCCTCGTGCACCTTGTAGCCGCCGCACTGTTCCTGCGCCTCTATGAGCCCTACCACCTGGATGCCGGCCTGCAGCGCGTGGTAGGCCGCTATCAGGCCCACATTGCCGCCGCCCACTATAAAAAGCCGCCGCGCCGGGCGCACCAGGTCGCGGTTTACCAGGGTCTGGAAAGCGCCGGCGCCGTAAACACCGGGCAGTGTATTGCCGGGGAAAGCCAGACTCTTCTCGCGCGCCCCGGTGGCGCTTACCACAGCCTTGGGCCTGATAAGACAATACTTGTCGCCGCGCAGCACTCCCACTTTTTTATCGGAAAAAACGGCCAGGCAGGCGGCGTTGGGCCAGATCTTTACCGAAGGGTAGTCCTTAAGCTGGTCTTCCAGCTTGCCCGCTATATCCACGCCGCGCGTTCCCGCGTAGCAATCTTCCACTGAGCCGAAAAACTTATGGGTCTGCAGCACCAGCTTGCCGCCGAAGCTGGCCTTGTCGTCTATTATCAGCGTACTTACGTTGAGCTTGCCCAGCTCGGCCGCCGCGGCCAGGCCGGAAGGCCCGCCGCCTATAATAAGCGCGTCAAAGTCCAGCTCCTCCACGCGGCCGAATTCCTGCACGCAGGCCGTGCGCGGCAATTCGGCGGCGCCGCGCAGGGTGGCCACCCTCATGCCCTCACGGACCGGTGTTACGCAGGATTTCACCGTCAGGCCGTCCGCAACAACGGAACACTGCGCGCACTGGCCGTTGGCGCAGAAAATGCCCTGCGGGCTGGAATCTTTAATGTGACGGCTGAAAATCTTTATACCATTGGCGTAAAGCGCGCTGGAAATAGCCTCTCCTTCCAGGGCGGAGCAGGGCTTCCCGTCAAAAGTAAAACTCAGGGTTTTGCGCTCATCAGGCTGGAGAACGGGATGTTCTTTTATTCTTTCCATAAGAAAAAATTCCTCGTCTTCAGGCACCGGCCCGGCGCCTGCAACAATGTTACAATAAAAAAAACCGGCTATAAAACGTCTTAACGCGCGTCACGGTTTATTGTGATATAATATTATTCAGAAACAGTTCATTTCAGAGGGGAAATAAATGAAAAAGACCTTGCTCGCGGTAATATGTTCGCTTTTTACCGCCACCGCATACTCCGGGCAGGAACTGGACGCCAGCTTCCCGAATTTCGCAAAACAACTGGATTCCGTGTGTATAGCGGCCCAACCCTCTCCATCCGCAGTATCAGCACCAGAAAAAACCAGGGCCGGACATTACGCCCGGGTTTCAGGCTACGTAACCCTTAACGGCAGCGGCTTCATGCCCCAGGGCGGCGGCTTCACCTCTGTCACTCTCACCGGCTGGGCGACCTTCAGAGACAGCAGCGGGCGGATAACCAGCAGCAATGCCTACGTCAATGTCAACGCTTCGATGTGGGTCAAACCCAACCAGAGCATCTTCCAGTCGGTGTACCCCACGGTGTACGCCCAGTTCAACAATAACGGCAAGCCCGCCGGCTCCGCAGCCCTGACCGGCAGCATCTCGCTTTCCGGCTGGCCCACCGGCAGCTTTTTCTCCGTCAACGGGTCCGGCTACCTCAGCGGCACCATTTACGTTACGGACGAAGAATAAGACCGTTCAGGAATAAAAAGGGCGGCTTTAACAGCCGCTCTTTTTATTTATAGGATATGACCATGCGCATACTGGAAGGAAAAACCCTGTCCGCCCGGATCCTGGCCGCACTGCCCGCGCGCATAGAGGCCGTCAAGGCCCGCCAGGGGCGCCCGCCGTCGCTGGCGATAGTCAATTATTTCCCTGACTCCCCTTCCGCGGTATACGTAAGCCGCAAAACAGCCGCCTGCGCGAAACTGGGAATCACCACAAAACTTTTCCGCCCGGACCAGGCCGGCGGCATCCAGGCTTTCAGGACCCTGCTGGCCGCCCTTGGCGCCGATACCGCTTATGATGCCATAATGCTGGAACGCCCCCTGCCCGACGGCTTCGAAACGCTGGAGACCTGGGACTCACTACCCGCCGCCAAGGACGTGGACGGGCTCTCCTCCCTGAATATGGGCCGCCTGTTCATTTCCAAAAAGCTGTCCGAAATAGAGACCGCGGGGTTTTTTGTGCCCTGCACGGCCCTTGCCGTAATACGCCTGCTGGAATTCCACGGCATAGCTCCCTCGGGCATGAACATAGCGGTAGCCGGCCGCAGCGCCGTTGTAGGCAGGCCGCTGGCGCACATGCTCACTTCGCTGGACGCCACAGTAACGCTTTGTCACACGCGCAGCAGGGACATTCCGGCCATTTTAAGGGCGGCTGACATGGTGATAACCGCCGTAGGCCGGGCCGGCTGGCTAAAAAAAGAAATGCTGGCCCCGGGAGCATTGCTTATAGACGTAGGAACGAATTTTGACGCCGCGGGCAAGATGTGCGGCGACGCGGATTTTGAGGGAATAAGCCAGGTTGCAGCGGCGGCAACCCCGGTGCCCGGGGGCGTAGGCCCGGTAACAATGGCCTGCCTGATAGAAGCGGCGGTCAAAGCGGCCGAACTCACCCCCAAAATGGAGAAAGGAGGAATAACACTGACATGAAACTTCCGTTAAAATTTGTTTTCGCGGCCCTGGCCGCGGCAACGCTCTGCCTGCCGGCCTGCGCCCAGGAAGACGAATACCCGTCCGAAACGGCGGTCCAGGAGCGAACCACCGCCGCGAATACCGCGCCCGCCAGGCCGGCGGTAAAAAAAACCGCGGCGAAAAAGAAACCCGTCAGAAAGAAGAAAGCGGCACCCGTGTCGGAGTATAAGTTCCAGTCAGCGGAACAGACCCCCACCTACAAGTTCGACAAAAAAGCGGACCCGATACTGAAACCTGTAAAAAAGAAAAAACCCGCTAAAACAGCGGCCAGCGGCGATACAGGCAAACCGATCCCTAAATTAAAAAAAGTCAAATCCATAGGTGAAGAAGACGCGCCGCCAGCCACCGGCCTGCCTCCCGGAATACCCGGCGCGGGGGGGAAATAATGCCCGACCTGCTTGTAAAATTATACGCCCTGCCGCCTGCGGAGCCCGCGGTAGAAAAGCTGAAGGCCTCCGGAATAGAGATAAAACGCGCCATCGGTCCGGAAAAACAGGCCGTGGCGGAATGGGTTGAAAAGAAGTTCTCTCGCGCGTGGGCTTCCGAGTGCGATGTGGCCCTGAGCACGCAGCCCGCCACCTGCTTCCTGGCGGTCAAGGACAAGGAACTTGTCGGGTTCGCGTGCTACGATTCCACCTCGAAGGGCTTTTTCGGCCCCATCGGAGTAGACAAAGCCGGGCGCACTGGCGGGATCGGAAAAGCGCTGCTCCTGCGTACACTTTGGGCCATGCGGGAAGCGGGCTACGGCTACGGTATAATAGGCTGGGCCGGCCCCGTTGATTTTTTTAAAAAGACCGTGGGAGCGGTAGTCATTGAAGGCTCCGAGCCCGGAGTTTATGCCCACCTTATAAAAGCAAGCCCCAGATGAAAGCGGCGCGCGACTGGCATAAGAGTTTTTTCATGAACTCTTTCTACAACCCGGCCTCCCGCACGGCGGTTGAAAAAGCTCCGGCCGAGGCGCTTTTTGTCCTGCGGCAGCTGAAACTCCCCAAAGGCGCCGCCCTGCTGGACTTGTGCTGCGGCCCGGGCCGGCATGCGGTGGAATTCGCCAAAAAAGGCCTTGCCGTTACCGGCTATGATTTTTCGGGGGAGTACCTTGAGGAAGCGGCCGCAAGGGCCAGAAAAAAAAAGGTAGTCCTGCGTCTTTTAAGGGGCGACATGCGCCGGCTGCCTTTCAGCGGTGAATTCGACGCCGTGGTAAACCTGTTCACCAGTTTCGGCTACTTCCTGAAGTTTTCCGACGACCTGAAGACCCTGAAAGGCGTCGCCCGCGCACTCAAACCCGGCGGGCTGTTCCTGCTGGACCTCGTCCACGGTGATTTCGTGCGCAAACATTTCAGGCCCCGGACCTGGGATGAAATGGAAGAGTATTATCACCTCGAAGATTCCACGGCCGGCCCCGACGGCATAACCAGCGCCTGGACGCGGATACCGAAAAAAGGCGGAAAGGTTCTGCGGCGCGTTTTTTTTACCCGCCTGTATACGCGCCAGCGGCTGGCCAAAGCTCTCACCGCCGCAGGGCTTGAACCGCTAAAATTCCGGGGCGGCTTCGGCGGGCAGCCGCTTTCCCCCCAAAAAAACCGCCTGATAGCGCTGGCAAAGAAGCCTGGTTAAACGTCGCCCCATGTCACCGGATAAAAAAAAAATTGTCCCGCTGGAAATTAAACCTATAGGCACGCTGGAATCCTGCTTCCAGGAAAAATTCGGCACCCCGCGCCAGCCCCGGCTCGTGCCCGGCGCCCTCTCCAAACTGCGCGTCAATCCCCAATTCGCCCCGGCACACTCCCTTAGCGGCCTGGCGGAGTTCAGCCATGTATGGCTGCTGTCCTGGATGCATTTAAATACAAACAAGACCTTCCACCCGAAAATACATCCACCGCGGCTGAAAGGCGGAAAAATCGGCGTTTTCGCTTCGCGCTCCCCGCACCGCCCCAATCCCATAGGGCTCTCGCTGGCCAAGCTGGAGCGGGTGGAAGGCGACACGCTTTACCTTTCCGGGCTTGACCTCATAAACGGCACGCCGATCCTTGACATAAAACCCTACCTCCCCTTCTGCGACGCCGCCGAAGGCGCGCTGTCCGGCTGGCTGCCGGCGAATTCTTTTCCGGAACTCAAGGTAGTGTTCTCCCCGGCGGCGCTGGCGGACATAGCGCGCATAGAGGCGGCGGAAAAGCCCGGAATACGCGCCCTGATAGCCGACACGCTGCGCCACGACCCGCGCAACATGCGCGACAAGACGCAGATGGTGGAAGGCACCGATATGGGTTTTTTCCTGGCCAATCATGACGTGCATTTTTCTGTGACCGGCGCCACGGCCACGGTGCTGCGGGTGGAAACCGGGCTCAAGTTCGAAAAGAAATTCCGCAGGACCGGGCCCGCGGCCAAGGCTTAACGGGCGGAGGCCAGCCTGCCCGGCGCCAAAACAGACTTCCGCGCACGGGCGCACACCTTCGCGCCGGGGGATTTGGAAAAACCCTGGTAACACCCGGGCCTAACCGGCCAATTCGAACATTTTTTCTATGGCTTTTTTTGCCCGCAAGGCGATCTCTGCGGGAACGGTTATCTCTTGCGGAGCGGGGTCTTTGAGCAGCGCCAGCACGCTTTCAAGCGTAATGGACTTCATGTACGGACACAGCCGGCACATGGCTATAAAGTTTTTCCGCGGGAAACGCAGCGCGGCCAGTTCGCCGAACCCGCACTCCGTCACCAGCAGGTAGGCCGCGGCATTGGTATTCTCGATATACCGCAGCATATCCCCGGTGCCGCCCATAAAATCGGCGGCGGCTATAAGCTCTTCCGGGCACTCCGCGTGCGCCAGCACCGCCAGCCCGGGATATTTCCGCCTGTAGACGCCCACCAGCTCCGGGCTGAATTTTTCATGGACGATGCAGGTCCCGTGCCATAAAATCATGTCCATGCCCGGCGTTTTACCCAGCGTTCTGGCCAGGTTCGCACCCATGAACCTGTCCGGCAGGAAGATCAGCCGGTCGTGCTTCAGGTACAGTTTACGCAGTATTTTTTCGGCGTTGGCGCTGGTGACGACGCAGTCGGACTCGGCCTTGACCTCGGCTGAAGTGTTTATATAAGTAACCACCGGCAGCCCCGGATACTCCGCCTTCAGCCGGCGCACGTCCGCGCCTGTAACCGCCTCGCTCAGGGAGCAGCCCGCGTTGGCGGAAGGTACATAGACCTTTTTGCCGGGGTTCAGGATCTTTGCGGTCTCAGCCATAAAATGCACGCCGCAGAAAACGATACTCCCGGCCGCCGTCTTCCTGCTGTCATCCGCCAGCTTGTAGGAATCGCCAGCCAGATCCCCTACGCCCAGTATTATATCCGGCGTCTGGTAGACGTGCGCGCAGATAACCGCGTCCTTGGCTTTTTTCAGGCGGTTTATTTCCAATGTGAGCCCGGCCACGCGGGCGATATCGCCTTCCGCGCAGCGCCGGTGCAAGCCAAGGGCGTTCAGCCGTTTTATCTCTTCCAGCATCAGCCTTTCAACTCCCACTTGCCAAGGATGTCCGGGTAATTGGTGAAGATCCCGTCCACGCCCATTTTCTGCAGGCGCAGGGCGTCCTTCCGTGTGTTGACGGTGTAGACACAAACCCGCAGCCCAGCCTTCTTTATGCGGGACACATTCAATCTGAAAGCGATGCGCATTGCTAAATGAAAATTCACCGCCCCGACGGCCCGGGCCAGTTTAAGGGCGGGAAGCAGGAGAATGGCGCTGAGATTGTGGCCCAGGTAGGCCAGTTTCAGCTGGGGGCACCGCTCCCTGAAACGCTTCAGCGTGCCCTGGTCGAAACTGGAGACGAGCGCCTTCTCAAAAAGGCCCGGCTTGCTCCTGAGGAACGCGAGAAGCTTCTCTTCTATTCCGGGGTAGACGTTGGCGTCGTTCTTTACCTCGAAATTCAGCCAGCCGGCCCCAGGCCCGATAACGTCTATCACCTCTTCCAGGCGCGGCACGCGCTGAGGCGCTTTATCATGCTTGAAATACGCCGCCACATTGAACTGCCTGAGCTCCGCGTAAGTCAGGTCCGCGATCCTGATGTCCTTGCCGGCGGTGGCCTTAAGACTGAAATCGTGATGCACAACCAGGATGCCGTCCTTCGTGCGGTGCACGTCGAACTCAAAATCCCGGGAGCCCATCTCCACGGCCAGCCTGAAGGCCTTCAGGGTGTTTTCCGGGGCGTAGCCCGAGGCACCCCGGTGCGAGATTATCTTCATATAAAAGCCTTTTTTATCCACGCAAAATGCTCTTCCTGGTACTCGTAGCCGTCCATCTTGTCACGCTCGGACCCGGGGCCGTGGAAATCGTTGCCGGCGGTGACAAAAAGATCGTAGCGGCCGGCCAGCGCCACGAACTCGCGCGTAGCGGTCTGCGTGTGCGCCGGGTAAAAGGCCTCTATGCCGTCAAGACCGGCTTCCTTCCAGCGCGGAAGGTCCAGCACGTGCTTTACCACGCCGGGATGCGCCAGCACCGCCAGCCCGCCCGCATTCTTTACCGCGCGGATGGCCGTTTCCACGGCCGGGCCGCAGGGCGGCGCGTAGGCGGGCATTCCATAGGCCACATACCGCTGAAAACCCTGCTTGCGGCTGCTGACTATGCCCTTTTTTTTAAGCAGGTCGGCTATATGGGGCCGCCCCAGGGTGCGCATTTCCAGCGGCAGCTCCTCGAACTTTATATCTATCCCCTGGCCGACCAGCAGGGCGATTATTTTTTTCAGGCGCTCCAGTCTTTGCAGCCTGTAGCCGGCCAATTCGGCCAGAAATTGCACGTTATTTATGTCCATGCCATAGCCGAGGATATGCAGGTTGTCGTGAAAACTGGTAGTCAGCTCCACGCCGTAGCAATAGGCGGCGCCGGCCTCTTTGAGCACCGGCTCCGCCTCGGCCCAGCCGTTAACGATATCGTGGTCGGTAAGAGAGAAATATTTTATGCCGGCGCGCAGGGCCGCGCGCGCGACTTCGGCGGGGGCAAGGGTGCCGTCCGAATAGTTTGAGTGGGTGTGCAGGTTTATTAAAGCCATAGGGACCGCGGGGCGGGCGCCGCGCCTTGCCCCCGAGCCTGCGCCGTTGGCGGCTGCGCGGTCAGCCGACCTTGACTTCCTTCACTTCGGGCGCGGCTTCCCTGATCATGCGCTCCACCACGTTCTTCAGCGTCATGGTGGCATGCGGGCAGCAACCGCAGGCGCCGGTAAGACGCACGGTCACTATGCCTTTCTTCTCGTCCACGTCTATAAGCTCCACCGAACCGCCGTCAGCCGCCAGCATGGGCTTCACTTTTTCTATCGCTTTTTCAACTTTAGCTTTCATAATGACTCCTTATCCCGACACATAAATTATAGCAAGTCCGCCCGCGGGCGCGCTTCGGAGAGTAATTTTGTAGAATCTTTTTGTGCCGCCGGACAAAGGCCCGCGGCCCTGAAAAACCACTATGCCGATAAATTTCAAGCCTTCAATGGGAAAGGGCGACCTGGGGTTCACAGACCTGTTCGGCGGCCGCCGGGTGCCAAAAACCGACCGCCGCGTAAAGCTGAACGCCCTTATAGACGAACTTGGCGCCCTGCTGGGCCAGGCAAAGACGGCGCTGAAAAACCGCGGGGCAAGGGAAGACCTTGCCGACGCGCAAAAAACCCTGCTGCGCGCCTCCGGGATGATTGCCGGCGCAAAAGCGGACCTGGCCGCGGCTACCGCAGCCCTGGAAACGCGGATCAGCGCGAAGTCCGCCGGCATGCAGCCCCTGAAAAAATTCGTACTGCCGGGCGAGACCGGGCCGGAGGCCCTGCTCCACCTGGCACGCGCCAAAACCCGCATTTGCGAGATACTCGCCTGGGAGATAAAAGCCAAAGCCCCCGCAGTTTATCTCAACCGCCTCTCGGACTTTCTCTTTCTGGCCGCGCTGAACGCGGCCCGCAAATAAAAAAACGGACAGGCCCTGCCCGTCCGCCGCACTTCCGCTCAATTCTTAATTCCCGGCTTCAATTTCTCAGCAAGTCACATCCTCTCCGGGGCGGAAACGCCCAGCAGGCCAAGGCCCCGGGCGATTATGGCCTGCACATGCCTGAGCAGGAACAGCCTGTAGGCCGAAACTTCCCTGTGCTCCGGGTCCAGCACCTTGCAGTTGGCGTAGAAAGAATGGAAGCTGGCGGCCAGCTCGGTCAGGTACGTGGTAAGCAGGTGGGGGGAAAACTCCCGCGCGCAATCGAGCAGAACTTTTTCCAGCCAGAGCAGCTTAAGCATGAGCGCCCGCTCAGCCGCGTTTATAACGACGCCGGTCTCATCAAAGCCGGCCGCGGGATCTATGCCTTTTTCCGCCGCGTTGGCGAAAATAGAGCTTATGCGCGCGTGGACGTACTGCACATAGAACACCGGGTTGTCATTGGATTTCTTCTTTGCCAGTTCAACGTCGAAAGTAAGATGGGCATGCGGGCCGCGCGCGGCGAAAAAAAAGCGGCAGGCGTCCGTGCCCACGTCACCGACCAACTCTTTGAGCGCGATAAAATCTCCGGCGCGTTTTGACATCTTGATGACTTCCTCACCGCGCAGCAGCGCCACCTGCTGGTGAATGATAACCTTAAATTTATTTTTCTCGCGGCCCAGTGCCGCCACCGCGGCCTCCATCCTGGGCACATGCCCGTGATGATCCGCGCCCCAGATATCCATGACCGTGGTAAAACCCCTGTCGAATTTATCCAGGTGATAAGCGATGTCATTAAGAAAATAGGTGTTGCGGCCGTCGGATTTCACCAGCACCCGGTCCTTGTCATCTTCGGACTCCATCACCGTGGACGTGCCCAGCCACACGGCGCCCTCTTTCTCGTAGGTCATGCTGCGCGCTTTAAGGTCCGCCAGGGTCCGGGCCGGCGCACCGGCCTGGTGCAGTTCGGACTCAAGGAACCAGCGGTCGAACTCTACGCCGAAAGCCTTCATATCGGCGCGGTGCAGTTTCAGCATTTCCGCAACGGCATGTTCGGAAAACCTCGCGTCGGGCCAGCCGGCGGCCTCCGCGGGCAGGGCCGCGGCCATTTCTTTAAGATAATCACCCTGGTACCCATTCTCGGGAGGTTCTTCTTTTGCGTAACGGGCTTTCAGGGAGCGGCCGAGCAGTTCCACCTGGTTGCCCACGTTGTTCACATAGAATTCGGTGGCCACTTCCGCGCCCAGCGCTCTGAAGATGCGGGCCAGGCTGTCGCCCAGCGTAGCTCCCCGGCCGCTGGCCAGGTGCATGGGGCCGGTGGGGTTGGCCGAAACAAATTCCAGATTTATCTTTTCGCCCGCGAACGCCGGCTGCGCGAAACAGCCCGGTTTTTCCAGGTCCTTAAGCGCCCCGAACAGGAACTCATTGCTAAATTTAATATTGACAAAGCCCGGGGCCACGGCCTGCGCCGCGCAATCGGCGGCCAGGGCGGAGGCAAGCTCTTCGGCGATCTTGAGAGGGGATTTTTTCAGCAGCCTGGCCGCGGAGATGGGCCAGGCTATGGAGGCGTCGCAATCTATATGCGCGGGCGGGGCCGCCAGGTGAAAACCGGCCAAGGCCCCTTCCTCCAGGGAAAAAGCCGCCATCGCGCGGCTTTTAAGGGCGGCCTCGTACCGTGCGAGCGTCATTTCTTCCTGGAGGGTTTTTTGGCCCGCGCGGCTTTCTTCGCGGCCGGTTTTTTAACGGAAGTTTTCTTTGCCGGTGATTTTTTTACGGCGCCTTTTTTTGCGGCGGGCTTCCTGACCGCCGGTTTTTTTTGCGCCGCCTTCTTCGCGACGGCTTTCTTCGCGGCCGGCTTCTTTGCAACCGGCGCGTTCGCCTGCCATTGCACTGGCTTGCATTCCCCGTAAAGTTGCTCTATGGAATAAAATTCGGCGGCTTTCCCGTCAAAAATGTGCACTAATACCCCGCCATAATCCAGCACTTTCCAGTTTTTGGAACGCATCCCGTCTTTGTACAGGCAGTAAATTCCGTCCTGTTTGAGGCGCACCAGCACCTCTTCTTCTACGGCCTCCAGCTGGGGCGCGGACTCCACCGCCAGCAACACCGCGAAGTCGGCGAGCGATGAGCGGGCCCCCAGGTCGAATACGCCCACCGGGCTGGCTTTTTTCGAATCGCCGGCCAGGGCGGCTGTTACCGCTATTTTTTTGGAATCGTTTTTTGAGAGTGTCATTATATTTTCGCCTGTTTAAGTTTAGCCATTAAAGCGGCTTCGGCCTGGTGTTCTATATTCACCATGGCGGAGCTGATTATGGAGGATATTGTATTAAATATGGTGGCCAGGTTGTTTTTCTCAAGGGGGCCCACGGCTTCCGACTTGGAAAACAGCACGCAAGCCAGGGGCCGGCCTTCCAGGGCGCACGCCATTACATAGGTAG
>Ga0156396_1003_pt2 | contig 15548 bp, 11 predicted proteins | sample RifOxyA3_FD_108040 | JGI IMG/M metagenome (GOLD analysis project Ga0156396, IMG submission 108040) | Elusimicrobia bacterium RIFOXYA12_FULL_57_11 | reverse complement strand
GCGGCTGGAGGGAAACCACGCAAGGGTTTCCTCTTCCGGGTGCGCGGAGGGCTACCCCATGCCCGCTCTTACACCATCTCACGACGGTTGCCCGGCGAGGGGGATTTTGATAATATAGACGATACAGTTAAGCACCCGCCGGAGAAGGTAAAATGAGACATCTTGCCGCTTTCGCATTATTAGTTCTCCTGCCAGGCGCACTTTCTGCACAAGAATTTTCAACCGCTGCCATGCGGCCGATAGCGCTGTCCGAGGCCTGCATGCTGGCGCTGGCAAAAAGTGAACAACTGGCCCGGCAGAGCGAAGGGATAAAGCAGCTGGAAGCCGCCGAGCAGCTTATAAATTCCGCCTTTCGTCCCGCTTTTGACCTCAACGCGGTCCAGTCCAAACAACAGAACTCGGCATCGGCAACAAAAGGCTACCTCTCCGGCAGCTATTCGCTGTTCTCCGGCATGAGGGATTATATTTCGGCGAAAGCCGCCTCCGCCAGAACCGGGGCCGCAAAGCTGGACCTCGACCGCGCCCGCCAGCAGCTTTACCTTGGCACAGCCCGCGCTTACCTGAACCTGCTTGCCGCCCAAAGGGAACTGTTTATACGCAGAGAGCAGCTTGATGTGACGAAAAAGCGCATAGCCGAACTTGAAGCCCGGGCTGATATAGGCAGGTCGCGCAAAAGCGAGACTATAGCGGCAAAGACGCAGCTGGCGCAGGACAAAGCCGCCTATTTATCCGCCGCCGCCGCGGAACGCCTTGCCCAGCAGACGCTTATGTTCCTGACCGGCCTTGATAAAGACCTGGCACCGGATTCGCCGCCGCTGCGCCAGCCCGGCGCACTTGAAGCCTACCTGAAGACGGCCATTTTACGCCCGGACCTGGCCGCAAGGCGCAGTTCTCTTGAGGCCTCGGGGCACACTCTTAATGCCCAGGACCGGAACCTCTGGCCCACGGTCACCCTTTCAGCCGATTATTACCCGGTCCGCCGCCCCATGTCCGCCCCTGAGAACCGCTGGGACGCCGCGCTTGCTCTCAATGTCCCGCTTTACAACGGCGGCGCGGCCCAGGCCCGGCGCCAGTCGGCCTATGCGGACAAACGGGCAGCCGAACTGGAAGTACAGCTGGCGGAGCGGCAGGCCCTTATGGAAGTCCGCTCGGCGTACGACGAGTTTAAATACACCTCTTTTCAGACCGCCAGCCTCGAAGAAGCCATGGCGCTGGCCACCGATAACGCACGCTGCCAGGCAGAGGATTATAAGCTCGGGCTGGTTACCAACTTGGATGTACTCAGCTCACTTAACACGGTACAGCAGACGCGGCTCACTCTTTCACAGGCCCGCGTGCAGGAAATATGGACCATGCTCAAGCTTGAAACCGCTGCCGGAGTGGAAATAAAACAATGACCCTTTCAGACCTCTCCATAAAGAACCCCGTCTTCGCGTGGATGCTGATGATAGGCCTCATCGCTTTCGGGTGGATGGGTTTCAGTCAGATGGGCATAAGCCAGATGCCCGACGTGGACTACCCCGTGGTGAACGTGCGCGTGAACCTGCCCGGCGCCGCGCCCGAGATTATGGAGACGCAGGTGACCGACGTACTGGAAGGCGCGGTAATGGGCATACAGGGCATCAAGGAATTGTCGTCCAGCTCCAAGCGCGGCAGCAGCAACGTCACAATAGAGTTCGAACTCAACCGCGACATAGACGTGGCCATGCAGGAAGTCCAGTCAAAGATCTCACAGGCGCAGCACGACCTGCCGCGCGATATAGACCCGCCTTCCATCTCCAAGACCAACCCGGAAGACCAGCCCATAATCCGCATAGCGCTCTCCGGAGACAGGCCCCGCAAAGACCTGATGCTGTTCACCAACGATTATCTCAAGGACAAGTTCACCACCATCGCCGGCGTGGGCGATGTGGATATGGGCGGCTACATAGACCCCAACCTCCGCATCTGGCTGAACGTGGACGAGCTGAACGCCAAACAGCTCACCGTGACCGATGTTATTAATACCGTGCAGAGCCAGCATGACGAGACGCCCGCCGGCTATATAGACACCGGCAAAAAAGAATTCAACGTACGCGTGCTGGGCGAAGCCGCCACTCCCGAAGAATTTTCAAAACTCATCATCACCGGCCGCGGGGGCGCGGCCATCTGGAAGAACTACCGCATTAAGGACGTGGCCAACGTAGAGGACGGTCTGGCCGACATCCGGCGCGTCTCGCACGTAAACGGCGTCACTTCGGTGGGCCTCGGCATAGTAAAGCAGCGCGGCTCCAACGCCGTGGCCTTGGCCCGCGCCGTGCACGCCAAGGTGGACCAGCTGCAGAAGACCCTGCCGCAGGGCATGAAGCTCACCGTGGTAAACGACACCACCCGCTTCATAGAGGAATCCACCAGGGAGCTCAACTTCACGCTTATCCTGTCGGCTATCCTCACCGGCCTCGTCTGCTGGGCGTTTTTGGGCTCGTGGTCTTCCACTATAAATGTGCTGCTGGCCATCCCGACCTCCATTATAGGCGCGTTTATCATACTGTACTTCATGGGCTTCACGCTCAACACTTTCACGCTGCTGGGGCTGTCGCTCGCTATCGGCATAGTAGTGGACGACGCCATCATGGTGCTCGAAAACATAGTGCGGTATAACGAGATGGGCTACAGCCGCGTGAAGGCCGCCATAGTAGGCGCGCGGGAGATTACCTTCCCGGCGATGGCCGCGTCCGTGGCTATTTTGGCCATCTTCGTGCCCGTCATCTTCATGAAGGGCATCATAGGCAAGTTCTTCTTCCAGTTCGGCGTCACCATGACGGCGGCGGTCATGCTGTCGCTTCTGGAAGCGCTGACCCTGTCGCCCATGCGCTGCTCCCAGTTCCTCAGCGTCGAGCGCACCACCGCTTTTGGCAGATGGATGGACGGCCTCTTGCGCCGCACGGCCGCCTTGTACCGCCGCATCCTGGAACGCCTGCTGGACCACCGCTGGAAGACGCTGGGGATAGCCGGGCTGGTCTTCGTCGTCTCGCTCGCCGTCGGCCGCAAGCTCCCGCAGGAATTCACGCCGTCACAGGACCAGAGCATGTTCCTGATGCGCCTGCAGACACCCATCGGCTCGTCGTTCGAACACACTTCAAGCGTGTTCGCGCAGGCCGAAAAATGGGCCTCGCAGCAGCCCAACATAATCACCTATTTCGGCATGGTGGGCATGGGCGACGTCAACTCGGCGTCCCTGTTCGTCAACCTCAAGCCGCCCGCGCAGCGCGTGCCGCTGACACCCGGCGGCCGCAAGCCCAACCAGCAGATACTCATGCAGCACGCCCGCAAGGCGCTCAAGGAAATAAAAGGTTTCGAGAAGGTGTCCATACAGGACCTGTCGCAGGCCGGCTTCTCCGGCCGCCGCGGCGGTTTCCCCGTGGAACTGAGTTTGCGCGGCCCGGACTGGGACAAGCTGGGCGAGTTGAGCCAGGAGATAAAAAAGCTCCTGACCGATTCCGGCAAAGTGGTGGACGCGGATACTGACTACCTTACCGGCATGCCCGAGCTGCTGGTGGTACCGGACCGCGAGAAAGCCGCGGCGCGCGGCGTAAACATGGCCGCCATAGGCGATTCGATAAACGCCATGATAGGCGGCCTGCGCATAGGCAAGTTCACCAAGGACGGCAAACGCTACGACATCAATGTGCGCCTGGTGAACAAGGACCGGCGCGCCTCTTCGGATATCGGCAAGATCTGGGTACGCAACAACCGCGGCGAGCTGATAAAACTTTCCGAGATAGTGGCCATAAAAGAGAAGAACACACTGATGTCCATCTCGCGGCGCAACCGCGAGCGCGCCATCAGCATCTTCGCCAACCCGGCCCCCGGCTTCTCGCAGAAAGAGGCCCTCGACGAAGCGCAGCGAATAGGCAGCGAGCTGCTGCCCGAAGGCTACCGTCTGCTGCTCTCCGGCAGCTCGCAGACCTTTAAAGAATCTTTCGGCAGCCTGTTGACGGCGCTCGTGCTGGGCATTTTCGTGGCGTACATGGTGTTGGGCGCGCAGTTCAACAGCTTCCTGCACCCGGTGACGGTGCTGCTGGCGCTGCCGTTCAGCGTGACCGGCGCCTTCCTGGCGCTGAAACTGGGCGGCCAGACGCTGAACATCTACAGCATGATAGGTATGATCCTGCTGATGGGTATAGTGAAAAAAAATTCCATACTGCTGGTGGATTTTACCAACCACCGGCGGCGCGAGGGGGGAATGGGCGTGAAGGAAGCTTTGCTGGAGGCCTGCCCGATAAGGCTGCGGCCCATCCTTATGACTTCTTTCGCTACTATAGCGGCGGCCATCCCGCCCGCGCTGGGCATAGGTCCCGGCGCCGAGACGCGTATCCCCATGGCTCTTGTGGTGATAGGCGGCGTGCTGCTGTCCACTTTCCTGACGCTGCTGGTGGTGCCGTGCGCCTACAGCCTCCTGTCACCGTTTGAAAGCCGCCGCCACGCCACGGCACTGAAGCAGGCCATGAAGGAATTAGGCGAAATGCCTGAAGGCAATTGATAAGTTATTTTGCTATAGTTGCAATATTCCCTGACGAAGAGGTTTATTAAAATGAAGAGACTTGCCCTTATCGCTGTTTTATTCTTTACACTCCATAACCCGGCCTTCACGCAGCTGCTGGCGCAGGTAAACGCCGGGATTCCCGCCGCTCCCCTGCCTGAGCAGGACACCGCACTTTCCGCCCTAGAGGACCTTAAGGGCGACAGCCGCTACTGGATCACCGTTTTTGCCGAAGACAAATACGACCGCACCGCTCTCCTTGAAGCCGGCCTGGACATCGTTGAGATAGATAAAAAAACGGTTACCGGCTTCATTACCGGGCCGGAGATGAACCTGCTGGCAGGCCACGGCTTCATCACCCAGAGCCGCCAGACCATCTACGAATACGCGAAAAAACACTTTAAAGACTTCCCGGCTGTCGACGCCGCCTACCACAACTATAAAGAAACCGTGGAAAAGCTCCAGGCACTGACCGCCGCCAACGTGGATGTGGCTTCGCTTTTCTCCATCGGTAAAAGCCTTGAAGGCCGCGAGGTGTGGTGCCTGCGCATTAACCCGGTTGAGAAAGGGGAAACTCCGTCCACACGCCCCGCCGCGTTTTTTATGGGTAACCACCACGCCAGGGAACACCTTACCAATGAAGTCGCCCTTGGCCTGGCCGAGCACCTCCTTGAGCGCAAGAACGACCCGGAGATCCGCAAATATCTGGACACGCTCGATATCTACATAGCGCCGATGACCAACCCCGACGGGGCGGAATACGACATACAGACCGGGAAATACCGCTGGCACCGCAAGAACACCCGCGTTAACGCCAATAAATCCATAGGCGTGGATCTGAACCGCAACTATGACTCGCGCTGGTGCCAGGCAGGCGCATCCCATTCGCCTTCAGCCGACACCTACTGCGGCCCTTACGCTTTCTCAGAACCGGAAACGGAGAATATTAAGAAATTCGTGGAAGCCCGCAGGAATATCAAGACACTTATGAGCTACCACTCCTACTCGGACCTGCTGCTCTACCCGTGGGCCGGAAAAGACGTGCCTCTGGATAACCGCCGTGACCTGAAGGTCTTCGAGACTATGGCCAGGGAAATGGTAGCTTTCACCGGCTATACACCGCAGCAGTCCAGCGATCTTTACGTGGCGACAGGTGACACCACCGACTGGGCTTATGACACCGCGGGGATCTTCGCCTTTACAACCGAACTTGAAGGCGGCACCTTTTACCCGGGGGCGGCGGCCATAAACAAGGCCGTCACCAACAATGTGAAAGCCGCGGTGTACCTGTTAAGCGTTACGGAAGATCCTTACAAACTGGCAAGATAAGAAAGCAGGCCGGGTAAAAGAAAAGGCCCCGGAAAGGGGCCTTTTCTTGCCTTCGGCCAACGCTAGTGGGCGGCGAACACAGCGGCGCCTATCTGATCGGCGAGGGAAGGATTGTCGATGAAAGGATTGCGGTTGCCCTGGAAACCTTCCACAAGGCCGTTGCGGCGCAGCTCATTGGCGTCCGGCGGGTCCTGACGGTTCCATTCCAGGAGCATAGGCACGCGGCGGATCCAGAACTCATCGTAATTCATACCTTGGCGTATACTCTTGTCATAGTAGCGTACCACAAAATAGAGCATAGCCCTGGCCACATTTCCTTTTACCGCGTCGGTCGGCTCGAATATTTCTTTGCCCAGTTTAGAACCTGCGGAAGTAGCATAAGAAGGAGCGGCAACTACGCCGAATTTGTAGTTGGCACGGCGCCCGTTGGGCGTAACGAAGGTGGGAGACAGATGATGCAGGTCGGCCACCATGGGGAGGCTTCTGTTAAAATAGCCCTGGGGCCAGATATGCTCGGCGTTGATAAAACCGTCAACCACGCCGTCGCCGTTCTGGTCGCCCTGCTCTTTATAGCTGTCGCCATTCTCGCTGGCTCCCTTGACGCATATCTGGGAGTAAAAGGTTACTATCCCTGGTGTGGCGCCACAGCCGGTATTATCGGCCTTTGAATACATGAACGCCTTTGCGCCTTTGTAGGATGACGGGGTTTTCTGTGCGGCGGGAGCGGTGGCTTCATGCAGGTAGGCGAAGAGCTCTTCCCCTGAAACAGGAGTTGCGGAAACTCCAGACTTATACAGCGCCGGTTGTGCCGCCGGCGGAACGGGAAATTCAAAACGCTGCTGTGAAATAGAAACTTTAAGCGCTTCAAAAGCGGACACCTGAGCGGCCAAGGGGGAAAAACTTAGGGGGGCAAGTACCGCTAAGAGCAGGACAGCGCTGATGCTTTTCAAGATTCCTCCGAAAACCGCGGTGACTTATCTCGTTGACTTATATCAATCATATTTTAACCAGCAATGCCTATTTAACAAGGGCCAAAGGACCTAGATACTCTATAGGTCGAAGGACCCATCCAATAAGAAGCCCTGTATACGGGAACGCTTATTTTTCCTAGAATAGTCCGAGGTTTTTTTTAATTAAAGGCGGTAAAAATGGCTAACCATGAAAAATTAGAGATAGCCTTCCACGGAGCGGCCGGCGAAGTTACCGGGTCACGCCACCTTTTAGGATTCCGGGAGGGGAACCTGCTGCTGGACTGCGGCATGTTCCAGGGACATCGCAACGACGCTGCAACGAAAAACCGAACTTTCAGGTTCCCGCCCGCTTCCATTGACGCGGCTATCCTGAGCCACGCCCATGTGGACCATTGCGGCCTGCTGCCGCTGCTTTACAAGAACGGCTGCGGCTCTCCCGTATACGCCACCTCGGCCACAACTGAAATAGCGGGAATAATGCTGGCAGATTCCGCCCGCCTGCAGGAGGGTGACGCACGGTTCTATAACAAAATACACGCGACTGAAAAACTCACGATAGAGCCAATGTACGACGAGGATGACGCCAAGCTGGCCATGAGCCATTTTAAACCGTTCGATTATAAAACCGTCTTCTCGCCGTTGCCGGGAGTTTCGGCCCGGTTTCTGAACGCGGGACATGTACTAGGTTCGGCCATGGTGATGCTCGATCTTGACGCTCCGGCGGGCCGCAGGCGCCTGCTTTATACCGGGGACCTGGGGCGGGCTGAGACCCTGCTGCTTGACGCCCCGGCGGCGCCGCAGGGCGTGGATTACCTTGTAATAGAAAGCACCTACGGCGACCGCACCCACGAGCCGCTTGTGGATGCGGCGGGTAAACTGGCCGAAGTTATAAAGAAAGCCGTAAAGGAGAGGGGGAAAATAATCATTCCCAGTTTCGCCCTTGAGCGCACACAGGAGATAATTTTTATCCTGGACAAACTGCGCCACGACAAGACCGTGCCGGAGATCCCCGTGTATATTGACAGTCCCATGGCGGTAAGCCTTACCGAGATTTTCGACCGGCATCGTGAAGGCGTCTGCTTCAACGCCAAATTCAGGGACTATTCCCGTACGGATGGCGACCCGTTCGGTTTCGACGATATACGCTACCTGCGTACCAGAGAAGAATCGCAGACGCTGAACAACAAATCCGGCCCCATGCTGATAATTTCAGCCTCGGGCATGTGCGAAGGCGGCCGCGTACTTCACCACCTGCGCAACGGCCTGGAGAAGGAGAACAACACCATACTGCTGGTGGGCTACCAGGCCCATGGGACACTGGGCAGGAAACTGCAGGACGGAATGAAAGCGGTCAAGATTTTCGGTATAGAACACGAAGTCTGGGCAAGCGTGGAAACCATGCACACTTTCTCTTCGCACGCCGACAAGAACGACCTGCTGGCTTTTATAAAAGCTGCAAACCCCGCGCGCGGCGTCTTCCTGGTGCACGGCGACGCCGAAGCCCGCGCCGCGCTGGCCGCGACCCTGGCCGCCGAAAACATAAAGAACGTAAAGTGCCCCGCCATGGGCGAATCTTTCGAACTTAGTTAAACTATTCGCTGCCCTGCCCGTCTATACGCCCCGGCCGCCCCTGACTGTGTATAGCACGGGGCGCTCTAAGGCATATTTCTCCGCTGTTGCCGCCTTATTACCGGCGAAAAAGGCTATAATATGGTTAACATATGAAAAAATTACTCAGAAAAATAGGCCTCGGAGCCCTGCGCACGCTGGGGCTGCAAAAAGAGGCCTCCGGATTCTACGGCCTGGGCATAGCTCCCAAACTAATGGATATCCTGGATAAAAAAGGTTTTGTGGTACCCACCCCGATACAGGAAAAATCCATCCGCGTGGCCACCGAAGGCAAGGATATGGTGGGCATTGCCCAGACCGGCACCGGTAAAACTATAGCGTTCGCCATCCCCATGATACAGCGCCTGGCCGCCAAGCCCGGCAAAGGCCTGGTACTGCTTCCCACGCGCGAACTGGCGCTGCAGGTAGCCGAAGTCTGCAGGGACTTCGCACCGCAGATGGGCATGGGAGTAGCCTGCCTTATTGGCGGAGAAGGGAAAGAACACCAGCTGCGCGATCTTAACCGCAAAGCCAGAATAATCATTGGTACACCCGGACGCGTTTACGACCATATCGAGCAAGGAGCGCTCAAAGTTCACGACGCCACCATCCTGGTGCTGGACGAGGCCGACCGGATGTTCGACATGGGTTTCGCCCCGCAGATAAACCGCATCATACGCTCGCTGCCCAAAGAGCGGCAGACCATGCTTTTTTCCGCCACCATCCCCGACGATGTTATGAAGCTGGCCAGCCAGCACATGAAGCTGCCGATACGCATAGAGGTGGCCAAGTCCGGAACCTCCGCCGCCAATGTAATACAGGAACTGTATGTAGTGCGCACCGGTTCCAAGCCGCTGCTCATGTCCAAACTTCTCGAGAAATACGCCGGCACCGTGCTGATCTTCGTTGAGACGCGCTACGACGCCGCCAAAGTGGCCAGCATACTCTCCTACATGGGCCACGCGGTGGCCGAAATACATTCCGACCGTACCATGGGCCAACGCAAGGACGCCATGGCCGGCTTCAAATCCGGCAAGTACCGCATACTGGTGGCCACGGACATCGCCGCCCGCGGCATAGACGTTACCGGCATAGAACTGGTGATAAACTATGAAATGCCCGCCGAGGACGACGCCTACGTGCACCGCATAGGCCGCACAGGCCGCGCCGGGCAGCCCGGCCGCGCCATCACCTTCGCTACGCCCGACCAGGGCGGAGACGTGCGCAGCATAGAAACCCTCACCGGCATTTCCATGAATCAGGTTACCCATCCCGAAGTACCCACGGAGACACTGTGGGGTTATGACCACGCAGCCGGAGGGCGCGGCTGGAACCAGCGTTCCGCCCGCAGGCCCGCTGGCGGCGGGGGAAGACGCCGCCGGTAATATGCGGACCCCTATAACGCGGACGCCGCTGCGCCAACAACACCCGGGTTTGGTTCTCCTGCAGGTGCTGGTGATCGCGCTGCTCCTGATTATCGCCACCACCGCTATCCTGCGCTGGCAGCTTAATCGTTACCAAGCCGTATCAAAACAGGAAAACCAATCAAGACTTGAGGGTAAAATCGCCGGACTGGCCGCATATATGCGCCAATGCCTGGCCACGGCAGGCTATCCGTCCGCTTCCTGCACTCCCAACGCCGCCCAGGCGGCCTGTATCCCCTCAGGATTATCCGTTGCCTTCAGCGGAACACCCCCGGCCTGTGAACTAAAAACGACCGCAACGGACTGACCGCCCTTCAATTCTCATAAAACAAAGAGGGGACGATGGACATCCCCTCTCTAATCTGCGCGCAAACCGGCGCCCGGCGGCAGCCAGCAGGCTAGTCTTTGTAAAGTTTGTCGAACTCCGCTTTATACGGCGCCACATATTCCGGCGCCATGGTGAAGATGGTGTTTTCAGTATTGATATCCTCCGCGGTGGCGGACCAGTTGAAAGAACCGTTTATAAGGAGCGCGCTGTCAAGCACCGCGAATTTGTGATGCATTATGCCATTAACGGCACGCCCTTCCTCATAATGCACACTGATCTTGTTTTTCCTGGCCTCGTCCTTAAAAGGAAAGGAGGATTTAAAATAAAGCAGCAGCTTCACTTTAACCCCGCGCAGCGCGGCGCGGTTAAGCGCGTCCATTATAGGCCGCGAAGTGAACGCGAACATGGCGACATTCACTTCTTTACGAGCGGCATCTACGGCCCTGATTATGGCGTCGGTCGTGCCGGCCCTGGGGGAGAATATATAATTAGGGAGCGTAACCCCGTTGAAAGCCACCGAGGGTTTTGGGTCCGCCGGAGGGACGGTTGGTTTTTCCGCCAGCGCGTTGGGCTGGCCAGCCGGCTTTGCCTGCCGCCACATCCACTCAAAATTAGCGGCATAACCGCGCACAATGCCCCCGTCCGCCACGAACATCATATTCTCGTAACTGGCGGTCTCCGCCAGGTTGCTCCAGTTGGCTGAACCGGTCTGCAGCAGCGTGCCGTCATAAATGCCGTACTTGCAGTGCATGGACCCGGAGCCGGCGCGCCCCTTCATAACGCGGGTCTCAATGCCGGAATCTATAACGGCCTGTATCTCTTTGCCGGCTTTGGGGTAAACATGGTCGTAATCGAAGATTATCCTTACCTTAACGCCCCGGGCGCGGGCACGGAGCATGGCGTCTATGGTTTCCCGCAGCTGCAGGTTATAAAGCGCCACATCCAGCGTGACCCTGGTCCTGTCTATGGCGGACACCAGGGCGGGGCTCATGCGTTCATCCCCGGTGAAAATATACGCGGGCAGGCCGGACCAGTCATATGCTGACTGTGAGGGGCTGAACATGTAGCGCGGCCCGGAGGCAGCTGGAGCCGCGACCGGCGGCTCCGCGCCGGAGATCAAATTTTCAAGAGCGGGGGCGCCGGATGAAAAACCCGGCACGGCCGTCAGGCAGAGTAAAATAATTAAATTAAAGACATTCTTCATGACATACCTCGCTGCATCGCCGATTAAGATACATAGACTGTAACAGTTCGTTTTCCCGTCCGTAAGCAGCAATAGCCCCATGCCGGCCTGTTTTTTCGGCCTAGTGCCGTGTGGGACTTAAGGCCGATGGCAACGCGCGGGCATTGCGCTATAATGGTGACATGCCGCAAGTGCCCGCGATAAAAATAAAGAGGATAATCAGCGAGGACTCCGGGTGGAAAGACAGTTTTACTGCGTTCTACTCGGATTGCGAGATCAAGAAACTCGCGCCGGGGCAGGCCCACGCCTATTTCGCGGCCTATTCAGGCAGCGAACTCGCCGGGCATAGCGTGCTTTATCTCGAAAACGGCCGGTGGGTAATGGACGGGCTGCGGGTAAAGCCTGAGTTCCGCCAGATGGGCATAGCCAAACGCCTTACCGAGGCCCGCCTCAGGCACGCGGTCAAGAACGGCGCCGGTGAAGTGTGGTATTCCTGCGAGGACGGGAACCTGGTAACGATTTGCTGCCACTTGGGCTTTGGCTTTGAAAAAGTCTGCCCGGACAACCATCGCTGCAGCCTGGCCACAGCGCACTGGTACCGCCTTAAAATAACACCCGCCGTACTTAAAAATATCTCCGCCACTAAATCTACTCTCCCGAGTAAAATTCCTGGTTCTCGAAAAAAACGCTGATTTCCCGGGTCTTAAGGAATTTAAGGTATTCCCTGGCCTGCACGCTTGAAACCGGCACGGCCACTTCCACTTTTTCCCCTGGAGACAGCGGGTCACTGTGGCCGTACGGTTTTGACCAGATAACGCTCCCGTCGTCCCCTTTAAAAATAAGAATACCGTTGAACGCGTTAAAGCGGCGCCGGGATACGTTTTCGAATTCCAGATAAATGGTAACTCCGATGTTTTGCCTGGTAACGAATTGTTTTTTTCTGATGAAATATACGGCTACGGGATCCGCGGGCGCCGCGGCCGCGCCGGGCGCCAGGACCGGGGTCGCGCCCTGACCCGTTTCCAGGGCGGTAACGCGTTTTTCAACTTTTGTTACCCGTTTTTCAAGCCCCGTAAGGCGGGTCCCGGTCTTAAGCTGCGCTGCCGCGGTCGTGAGGACCGCCAGCGCCAGGATAAATAAAATATGCCGCATATATTCAGGATAATTATACCTATTAATAGCAGGTGTCACAGAAATAAGATCCCGCCCCGGGCTGCGCCCGCCGCCGTTGAGTCGGAGGGGAAAACAATCTATTTACCTTTGATATATGGGATAATAGGTTATGACTGATACAATAACACCTCCGGCCGCCGGCTTCTACGGCCTCGGCATCGCCCCCAAATTACTTGAAACACTGGATAAACTCAAGTTTAAAATCCCTACCCCGATACAGCAAAAATCCATCCCCGTCGCCGCGGAAGGGAAAGATATGGTAGGAATAGCCCAGACCGGTACCGGCAAAACCATAGCCTTCGCCATTCCCATGCTGCAGCGCCTTGCCGCATGCGAAGGAAAGGGCCTTGTATTGGTGCCCACGCGCGAATTGGCGCTGCAGGTAGCCGAAGTGGTCAAGCAATTTGCTCCCCTTATGGGCATGCAGGTAGCAGTGGTCATAGGAGGGGAAAGCGTGGGCCGCCAGCTGCAGGACCTGCGCCGCAAACCCCGCATTATTATCGCTACCCCCGGCCGCATGATAGACCATATCGGCCAGCGCAACGTAAGCATGTCCGATGTCCGCGTACTTGTGCTCGACGAGGCGGATCGGATGTTCGATATGGGTTTCGCTCCCCAGATAAACAAAATAATAGCGACATTGCCCAAAGAACGCCAGACCATGCTTTTCTCCGCCACCATGCCCGACGAGATAATGAAGCTGGCCGCCGCGCACATGAAGCTGCCCATCCGCATAGAGGTGGCCCGCTCCGGCAGCATTGTGGAAAAACTGGAACAGGAACTTTTTATAGTAAGCCGCGGGGATAAACTCCCTCTGCTCGCCAAACTCCTGGAAAAATACTGGGGCAGCGTGCTGCTGTTCGTGCGCACCAAGCATAACGCGAAAAAAATAGCCAGGGAACTGCGTGATATGAAGCACAGTTCAGCAGAGATTCATTCCAACCGCTCCCTGCCCCAGCGCAGAGAGGCTCTTGAAGGGTTCAAGGCCGGCAAGTACCGCATTTTGGTGGCCACCGACATCGCCGCCCGCGGCATCGACGTTACCGGCATAGAGCTGGTGATAAACTACGACCTGCCGGACGAGGATGAAAATTACATACACCGCGTAGGCCGCACAGGCCGGGCCGGGCAGCCGGGCCGGGCCATAACCTTTGCCTCTCCGGACCAGGGCCGGGATGTGCGCAATATCGAACGCCTGATGCGTATGCCTTTGCCGGTCTCGGTTCACCCGGACATAATGCCCGCAAGTTTCGGCTTCAGCCACAACGGCGGCGGCCGGCACCAGCCCGGGGAAAAGCGTTCGCCCGGCACCAGGCCCGGTCCACGCCGGAGCTATGAGGCAGACAGGCTCGGGGGACAACCTGGCGATACCCCTGAACAGGGCAACGCCAAGCCCATTCCCGCGAATGCTGATTTCGTCCGGGCATCCGAAACCCGGCGCCCCTCCCAGCCGGGCACCAACTTTAACCGCCGGCCGGAAGGCCCGCGCCGGTCCGGCCAGCGCCCTCAGGGCTGCGACAGCAGCGCGCACAGGCGATCCGGCGCCAGGCCTGGGCAACGCCCGGAGCGGGGTAATACCCGGTCCGGGACGCAGGGCCCTGACCGCTACGGCTCAAGGCCGGGCTACGGCCCCGCGGATGGCCCGCGGCGCTCCCAGGGGTCTTCCTCCCGCCCCTCGATAGTCAGCCCGTCGCCATACTTTGACGAACCCCGGCGCAGGCCTCCTTACGGCCGCGGCGCCCAGGCGCATGGGCCAAGGCCCGCCATCAACCATCGGCCGGAAGCGCCCAAGCCCCAGCAGGGCGGCTGGTTCTCACGCTTCCTTAAGAAGAAGAAAGCCGATTACAAGAACGAGTAACCCCGCAAAAAAACCGCGCCAGGAAAGCCTGGCGCGGTTTTTCTATGCCCCGGCTCAAACGCCTCAATCGTCCGTGGTTACGCCGTTGAAATAGTTCCGCCTAAACACTGTTTCACCTGCGGCAGGATCTTCCGTCGGCATAACATGGGTCCAGTACTTCGGACTTGTCATAGTACCGGTATTAAGCATTTTCTGATCGATCGAATAGATAACATTACAATCGCGCTTGTAGGGCATGTAAGGGCAACCAAACTTGCTGAACACGGCGTACCGGTAATCGAAGCCCCCGTCGCCGGCGGTGGCCCGACCCTGGGAAGAAAAATATTTAAAGCCGACAACGGTGTCGTTGTACGCAGGCTGCGGTTCTCCGGCGGCGTTAATGTAGTTAAGGAACACCACGGCATGCCCTGTTTTGGTGGTGCGGTTTATGTTTACGAACGAGCCGGGCTTAAGTTCCTCGAAGACCGTGCGCTGCCCCATGCCGAAATTAATAAGGGCATCCGCGGTGCCGTTCGCGTTAAATTTGGAGTTAACCCAGATATGTCCTTTTATATCTCCGACATTAAGGCCTTCAAAGCTTTTTTTAGGCAGGTACTCGTAAACCGAATAATCACCCGTCTCTTTGGCATAAATGTCGTAAGCGGTAAGTATAACCTCCATCATGGCCGCCACGCACATGGTCAGAGGGGGACGGCGCGCGGGAATAACGCCGAAAGTGTGATACTGGATGTCATGGGTCAATATTGAATTAATATCGTAACCCAGCAGGCCGTAGCCGGCGTAAAGCTGCTCGACAGCCCGCAGAATATAAGCGTTGAAATACAGGTCGGCCGGAGGAGTATCCTGGTGAAAAGGCACAACGGCTATTTTACCGGCGGACGGGGGAAAGGAAAAGGAAGCTATGGTCCCGGGACTGACATCTTCAAGGGTCAGTGGCGGCTCCGCGGCGGCCGCGAAGGGACTGGATAAAAACACAAGGGAGGCGAGTAGTTTTAACATGGCGGCCTGTGCCCGGCTGACTAATATCAATTATACAAATTGCAAATCAGGGGTCAATAGAAAGAGAAAGGCCCGGCCTCATGAGACCGGGCCTTTCTATCGCGAACGCGCTTATTTCACTACGCTGTTTATCCAGGCAAGAACAGCACTTAC
>Ga0156396_1030_pt2 | contig 15871 bp, 21 predicted proteins | sample RifOxyA3_FD_108040 | JGI IMG/M metagenome (GOLD analysis project Ga0156396, IMG submission 108040) | Elusimicrobia bacterium RIFOXYA12_FULL_57_11 | reverse complement strand
CCGCCGCCGTGGTGGCGGACCATGACCATGCCCGTATTGTTGCGGCCGCCGTGCTTGCGCATGCCCGTGGAGAGCTTCTTTTCCGGCGTGGTCTTGGTAATTTCCGAAAAATCCGCTATCTGTATAGTGCGCCGCGAGGGGGTGTAGGGGTTAAATGATTTCACTGGCATATCGTTCTCTTCCTTTTATTGTCCTTAAATGCTCTTCGGTCCGCCGCCTTACTTCGGCAGATCCGTAACGTCTATCTTCTGACCGGCCTTAACCGTCACCATCGCCTTTTTCCAGTCCGAGCGGTAACCTTCGTGACGGCCGACCTTGTGCAGTTTCCCGGGCATATTGGCGGTCCGCACGGCCTTTACCGTAACCTTAAAGAGCGTTTCAACGGCTTTTTTTATCTCGCTCTTGTTGGCTTTAGGGTTGACCTTGAAGCAATACCGGTTCTGCTCGTCCTTCATGGTCACGCTTTTTTCGCTGAGTATGGGGGAAATAAGAACTTCCGTAAAATTCATGGGTTAATTCTCCTTCACTTTTTCCGCCAGAGCTTTAAGGCCCGCCGCGGTAAAAACCAGTTTATGGTTGCGCATCGCCTCGTAGGCGTTAAGGTTCTTCGCCAGACACCAGCCGAACTCCGAAAAGTTCTTGGAAGCGGCCACAAAGTTCTTCTCGGTCACGTCGGTGACGAACAGCACGCGCTTGCCGGCCGGGGACAGGCTCTTGCGCAGGGCCGCCAAAGCGCTGGTTTTAGCGGTCTCCATGTTAAGATTCTCTATCACCAGCACGGCGCCGTCGGCATGGCGGGCCGAAAGGGCCGCAATAAGGCCCTGGCGCAGCTTCTGCTGGGGCAGGTACTGGCGGAAAGACCGGGGTTTCGGCCCGAAAACCACGCCGCCCTTGCGCCAGATGGGAGAGCGGGTTGAACCGGAGCGCGCGCGGCCCGTACCCTTCTGCTTCCAGGGTTTCTTGCCGCCGCCGGAAATTTCAGAGCGGGTCTTGGTGCAGGCGGTCCCGCGGTGTTTATTGGCGAGATACGCCGTAACGATCTCGTGCAGAAAATACTTGTCAGGCTTTACGGAGAAAAGGGGCTCCGGCATGGTTGCCGTACCTATCTCTTTCCCGCTGATATTCAAAAGTTTTGTTTCCATATTCTCTCCAGAGCTGATCCTCGTTATTTCTTGGCGTCCGGTTTCTTGGCCGCGGGTTTAGCGGCGTCCTTCTTGCCTTTCTTGGACGCAACAGGCGCCGGCGGTTTGGGGATCTTTTTAACAGTATTGATGATATAGACCATACTGCCGGCCGCGCCGGGAATGCCGCCGTTGACGAGCAGCATATTCTCCTCGGCGATGATCTTGATCACCTTCATCTTCTGCACGGACACGGTAACGTCACCCATGTGGCCCGCCATACGCTGGCCGGGGAGCACGCGCCCGAGCGAACGGCGGGACCCCAGCGAACCGGGAGCCCTTTCCCTGTCCGAGGCGCCGCGGGAAGCCGGACCGCCCCTGAAGTTGTGCCGCTTCATACCGCCGGCGAAGCCTTTGCCTTTGGAAACGCCCTGCAGATCCACATAGTCGCCTTCGGCGAAACGCTCCACGCCGGCTATCTGCCCCTGCGCGGCGCCAGCAAGATCGTTAACACGGAACTCTTTAAGGTGGCGTATGGGCTGGCCGGCCAGCTTCTTCGCCAGGCCTTTCTCGGCGGCATTGGCGCGCTGCTCTTTTTTATGGCCGAACCCCAGGCAGACGGCCTGATAGCCGTCTTTTTCTTTGGTACGGGTGTAAGCCACGCGGCAGGGACCGGCTTTCACAACGGTCACCCCGTAAAGCGCGCCATCCGCGCCGAAAATCTGTGTCATCCCCATTTTCTGTCCTACCAGGAACTTATGGGTCTTGGGCATTTCCTGCACCGCGGGCTTGGCCGAACCGGCCGCAGGGGCTGTGTTTTCTTCTGTCATACGATCCGCTCCTTAAACTGTTCTCGATAACCGCTTAACTATGCCGCTTGGCTGCGGCCCGGCGGACGAACCCCGTCGTAAACGACGGGCTTTCCGCACGGTCCCTAAAATGACGAACAGGCCGCTCCGGAACATTTTGTGTTCCGGTCTTCTGAAACAATATTTTTAGTTTCTATGATTTAGCCCGCAGGCGAAGGGAATCAAGGCCGCTTCGTCTATAGGGCCACCGCCCGTATTCCGAAGAACGCGACGGCGTAAAATAAAAACTTCTTTTCAAAGAAACCACGGCGTTGCCGCAGTTAACTACGGATTAATTATAACAAAACGGCCAACTCATGTAAAGCGGTATCTTGTCAGCAAGAAAACCGGGCAGGAAAAAGCCTGAACAAGCCCTCCCAGGGACCAGGCAGCAAGCGGAGTTATCTCCCCGGCTCCGCACAGCAAGCGGTCCCGGCTCTTTAGCCCCGATACAAAGTTACCGGAAATCCCAAATTTGGCCATTTCGGGAACCTCCTGTTATGGCGCAATTCCTGACACTGCTGAATAAAACCTCATACCGGACACTTGATTCTTTAAGGATTATATTATAATTAATATTGATATCTATATTTTATTTATATAAAAATAAAATTTTCTTATTTTATGCAGCGGCTTCGCCCCTGAAACGTGCAAAGATACCCATAAGGCAGGAGAACGCCAATAACACACCCGCATGGATGCCGCCCACCGGCAAGTTAGCCTGCGTCCGTAATTTATACACATATCCCGCACAGGTTAAAAATACTAAAATATCCCTGCCTTATTAAGGAGTATGGAATGAAAAAACATTACCTTGCGGCTTTCATTATCCTGTTATGCGCCGCAATAGCGACAGCGGCGGAACTGCCAAGGATACTTGTCCTGGCAACCGGCGGCACTATAGCCGGCACCGGCGCCACGGCCACACAGACCGCCGGCTACAAGTCCGCGGTATTGCCGGTGGAAAGCCTGCTTTCGGCCGTACCGCAGCTGCATGGCATAGCGGCCGTCAGAGGAGAACAGTTCGCGCAGGTGGACAGCAAGAACATGACCCCCGCGATCTGGCTGAAGCTGGCCGCCAGGATAAACAGGGCTTTTGCTTCTGACGAAGCCGACGGCGTAGTTATAACCCACGGCACCGACACCATGGAGGAAACCGCATATTTCCTCAACCTGGCAGTCAAAAGTTTCAAGCCCGTAGTGCTTACCGGCGCCATGCGCCCGGCCACAGCGCCAAGCGCCGACGGCGCCATGAATATTTTCAACGCTGTAGCCGTCGCCGCGGCCAGGGCCTCCGGCAACCGCGGGGTGCTGGTCTGCCTTAACGACCAGATAAACGGCGCAAGGGACGTTACCAAGTCGAACACCTCCACCCCCGACACCTTCCGCTCCGGCGAAACCGGGCTGCTCGGGTACGTTCAGGGCGGGCAGCCGCTGTTCTACAAGAATACCGACCGGCGCCATACCGCGAACAGCGAATTTGACCTGGCCACAACGACCGCGCTGCCGCGCGTGGAAATATTATACGGGTACGCCGGCGCGGACGCGGCGGCGGCGCAGAGCCTTGCAGCCTCCGGGGTGGACGGGATAATATACGCGGGCGTTGGCAACGGGAGCATTTTTGAAGGCATACTGCCGGCGCTGACGCGGTCCGCAAAAACCGCCCCGGTGGTAGTGAGGTCAGCCCGCGCAGGCAACGGGCCGGTAACCCGCAACGGGGAAGAGAACGACGACAAGCACGGCTTTGTGGCGGGAGACAACCTTTCGCCGCAAAAAGCCAGGATACTCCTTATGCTGGCCCTCACCAAAACCCGCTCAGCGTCGGAAATACAACAGATTTTCAACACTTACTGACCCGCACCCGTAACAGCAAAGCACGACAATGTTCAGCTATATATTTTCTCCCGCGGCCGCTATTCTTGCCCTTACCGGGCTGCTGCTGTATTCCATACGGCACTTTTTTGGGCAGTTAACCCGCGCGCAGGAAGCGCCCGGGCCGCCGCCGGAAGCGCTTAAGCGCATAAGCCGGGAAAGGGTAATCACGCGGGTATTATTTATTTTCTGGTCCACGGCCACAATCCTGCACCGCGCCTGGATAATATATCTCCTGATGAGTTTGGGCGACAGCGCCAACAGCAACGACCATGCCAGCTTTGGAATGGCCTTGTGGTTCCTGGACCCCTGGGCCGCTTTGCCGATAATCCTGGGCCTGGCGGCCATCAACAGCAGGGTGATGACAGGGCCGCCCGCCGCTTTTTATGGCCAGTATATCGGCTTCTCGCTCATTATCGACGCCATGTTGCTATACCTTTTATGGCTCTGTTCCAGGCAAGCTTTCCGCGCCCCAGTAGAGAATAAAGCGGATACTGCACCGCAGGCGGCCCAACCGCCTGCAGGGAACTAAGGGAACTAAAAGGAAAAGCGCGCAACATGAAACTCAGCAAAGATCAAATGACTTCGGGCTACCTTACCCATGAATTAAGGGCCCCGTTGACCGCCATCCGCTGCGCGCTGGAAGTTTTCCTCAACAAGAACCAGGAAGAGCTGCAGGAAGAAGACCGGAAAATACTCGAGATAGCGCTCAGGAACACCTCGAAACTGAACCTGCTGATCAACGACATCATGGAACTTTCCAAAATACAGACGGGCCGCATGCAGATGTTCCCGGTCCCGACCGACCCGGTACAGCTGGCGCGCGAAACGGCGGAGGAGATGTACTCCTGGGTGCAGCGCGCCAAATTGACGCTTACGGTGGACGCGCCGGAAAAATGCGCCCGGGTATTGGCCGACAGGCGCAGGACCGCCCAGTCCCTCACCAACCTTATCTCCAACGCTCTTAAATTTACACCCCCGGGCGGCTCCATAAACGTGACCGTGGAAGAAGGAAAACTTAAACACTCCGGCTTCGTGATTATTTCGGTAAAAGATACCGGGTGCGGTATAGCGCCGGAAGATATCCTTAAAGTTTTCGGCTATTTCGTACAGGCAGGCCCCAGTGACAAACGAACGGAGGGCAGCGGCCTGGGACTTTCATTGGCCCGCTCCATGATAGAACTGCAGGGCGGGACCATGTGGGCCGCAAGCCGCCCCGGGGAAGGGTCCACCTTCAGCTTTACCTTGCCCGTGCATGTGCCCGGCGCCTGACCCACCGACGGAAAAATCAGCAAAGCCCCCGGAGCACCGGGGAGAAAACAAAAGCCGGGGAGGATTCCCCGGCTTTAGCGCCCGCTTAAACGGCCCCGGTCAGCGTTCAAAAAATTCAATGAACCGGTCTATATATCTTTTAAATTTCAGCGCGGTAACGATATGCCCGGTACTTGCCCGTATCACCGCGGGGTACCTGCCTTCCTCAGGCCTTGAGAACACCTCGTACAGCTTCTTCTGGTAGGCATCCGGAACGAATCTGTCCCCGTGGCCCAGCACAAGGAAGATATCCTCGGGTTGCCTGAGCACGGCAAAGTCGAGCGGGTCGATGGTCATCACTTTTTCCATATAAGCCCGAAAATCCGCTACATTCGCTATCCCCTCTATCTCCATTCTCGCGTCCCGTAAGCCCTCAAGCAGGTCGAACCGTGTATCGGCGATTATCCCCGGGATATCACCTCCCCCCACTATCTCCGCCGCTTTCTTTATCCTTGGTTCGACCCCGAAGGAAAGCGTGGTCCTGATACCGCCCATGCTTATCCCATAAGCGTAAATCTTGTCCTTATCCACCTCCGGCAGCGTTTCCAGGAGGTCTATGCACATCCGCCCGGTAATGACGTTCCTGATAAGAAGATCGTCCACCTTATCCAGCGGCCTGGTTTTATCGGTAAGCGATTCGCACGGAACAACGATGACCGCGTTGTAGCCTTTTTTCGCGAAACGGGTAGCCGACCAGTCGTCTATCACCTGCGGGATAAACGGCGGGAACACCAGCACTGTAGGGCGCGGCCCCGGCTGCATTGTCCTGTACAGCATGTATGTCTGAGTGAATTCGCCCAGTTGCCGCAGAGGGTCATTGATTAGCAATTGTATCTTCTCTATGGAATACTGTTTGTGTACGACCGGCACGCTTCTTTTGACGGAAATAACGTCCGTCTTCTGGTAATTAAAAAGAGCCAGTTTGTTTAAGGCCGCCTCCGGGGAGATCGGCTCCCATACCTTTTCAACACTGGGCTGCGGCGCCACGGACCCGGTTTCCAGGCCCAGGGAATTAAATTGTTCAAGCGCGGTTTCCGCGCGGAGAGGCAGGCATAAAGCAGGGATAAAAATCATGGCGGCCAGCAGTCCTGTTTTTTTATTCATAAGGTTCACCGTCTAAACCGTAAGGCATTACCCCGCACAACCGTTTAGATGTTATACCAGACATATCTTTAGAACGCAAGGCCCGAATTCAGCAGGTAACCCGGCCCAGGCAAAATTAAATGAGGCCAGGGGCACGGCCCATATTTTTAACCTCACGCCTTCTTCCTTAACCCGCTTACCCGGGAGGAGCGCCGGACCCGGCCGGCAGGTCCAGGTATAAGGCTTCAGGCAGACCTGAGTAGACCAGCATCCCCCGCACCCAGGAGTCGTAGTCCGCGTTGCCGGCCTTGATAAAACCTGAGTTCCTTCCCAGAAAATCACCGCGCTCCAGCCAGAATCGCACCCCGCCGGTATCGCGCCGCGCGGCGCTTATCAGCAGCTTCAGGAAACAGACCTTGAGCTCCAGGCCTCGGGACTTGCCCAACCGGCCGGCCAACGCCTCGGCGGCGGCGGCATGCTCCTCCGCTTTCCGTATCAGTTGTTCAGGCGCCGTGGACATTGTCGAGTTGGCGCAGAACCATTTAACCCTGGAAGCGTGGACTTCAAAAAGTTCATCGTCGGAGAAAGGGAAAGCGGCCAGCATTTCCCGTTCAGTGGGCGCCGACCTCCGGGGCTTTATGCCGGTTAGCTCCGAAACTCCCGCCGAAAAGCTGCCGGCCAGCAGCAGGTAGCCCGCGAGGTTGGGGTGATGCGCGTCTAAAAACAGATTATAGCCGACCAGCCCCCCGGGCGACGCCCGCTCGAAAAGTTCCGCAGTTTCAACCAACCGGGCTCCTTGGGAAGCGGCGACCCTGCGGATGGTGTCGTTCTGTATACTGGTGGGTCTTTTTTGCTGCCCATAATCGGCCACCCGGAGGAAATGCGCCGCCGCCTCCCGCGCCCGCCCGCGCTTCGCCAGGCAGACACCCAGGCGGTAATGCAGTTCAGGCTGCCCGTGTGAAACCACCAGCAGACCCGCATACAGGTCCGCAGCCTCCTTCCATCGGCCGGCGGCCTCGCTGCGCAGCGCCGCCGCATAGACAGGTCCGGCCGGCACCTCGCCGCTCCTGTAGGGAGGAAGCCCTGAGAAGTTTCCGCTCAGTGTTGAAATCACCGTCCGCAGCCCATGGCTAGCGGCCAAAGACACCAGCCGGCGCAGGCGGTATTCGAACTTGGCAGGCGTGGAGCGGGGGCCGAATACGGGCTCCAGCTCCTCCCCTTCCGCGAGAAATAGCAGCTTAGAGAGCAAGACCGACCCCTGAGCCAGCCGCCAGCGCGCCACGGCTCCCGTGTCCTCTTCGACCCCGGTCTCGTTAATCCCGGCGTAAACCAGCAGCAGGCCCTTGCGTGGCGGCCGCAGCGACAGTTCCTTTAACAGTGCCCAATATTGCGCTTCCAGGCCGCTGCCCTGCTGCGCCAGGTTGATAATGTTAATCCTGTCAGGCCCCAGCCTGCCGCCGTACATCCAGGCCAGAATCCGGGAGAAAGAAAGTTCAGAATCGTACGGCACTCCTACGGCGGTGGACTCACCGGCCACGTAAATATTTATCGTGCCCGCCTCCTGGGAGGACGCTGCGCGCAGACGGCGGTTAGCCGCGAGAAAGGCGGGGAAAAAAAGCTCCAGCGCGGCCAGCGCGACCGTGGCCGTGAGCAGCACGGCAATGGCGGCGATGCGCGCTTTATTCTTCTGCATGGTCCGTAGGCGGCAGGCGGCCAACGCTGCCGCAGTAAAGCCAGGGAGACCAGCAGTTGGTTAAAGCTGCAGCAACCATACGAGTGGCTATAGTAATTGCCCCCCTGTTTGCAGCTTTCTTTCTCATAAAAAAATAAAAAAGCTCCAGTTCCCGTCAATTATCCTGATAATATCAAAAGTCGGGGCGGTTGCCTGAAATTTAAAAAAGCTTCCACCTGCCCCTGCGGCGTTTTTTCTCGCGTATTTCGTGTTCAAAGTCGTCAAGGCGCCACTGGTTCTTTACCGTAGGGTCCAGCCTTACGGCTTCCCGCGCCGCGGCTAACGCTTTTTCTTTTTTCCCCATTTCCCAATAGACCTCGCTTAATTTTTCAAAACAGAAAGCGTTAAGAGAATCCTGTGCCAGCAGGTGTTCCAAAGCCTCGGCCTCGGCGTGGCGACAGTGCCTTATCCCTATTCGGGGCCGCCGGTATGGAATTTTCTACGCAGAACGGGAAAACTGAATATCGCCGCCAACAAGCCAATGTTCACGCCCGCCGCGACATCCGGCTTTAACGGAAAGAACAGCCTGTTTAGAAAATAGACCAGGCTGAAGGTAATGCACCCGGCCAGAAAGATATAAGAGAACGGAAGAGCGTGCCGATGGGCAGCACGCGCTTGTTGTCCTAAAAACCAGAGTACCGCTCCGGCAAAAGCCAGGGCGGAAACGGAACAGAACACAATTACGCCAAAAGTGAGCTCCGGCATGCCCCCCCGTTCCCGGCGACAGCATTTAACATACGCCCTTAACCGCCCTTCTTTTGTTTCACTATTTCCCTGCTCATTACAATAACGACACCGGCAAAGCCCGCCATCATTCAGAATAAAACAGGCCGCAGCCTCATTACCAAAGGGCGGCACATAAACATATACCCTTCTCTCACACACCAAGTAAAAAGTCAAAACAAAAATCCGCGCTTGCGCAGGGGATATGCCTGAAGGCGCCAGACTTACCCCCCTCCGTTTACATGCACACCCGGCTGCAGGGAAAAAGGCCCAGCGGCCTTTTCCCTACTTTGGTAAAATAACAGCGATGCCGCGTTTTGCCGTTTTTGTTACCGCACTGTTACTGCCGCTTTACGCGCTGCCGGGAGTTTATGCCGCTCCTGCTGAGGAAATAACCGGCCCTAAATTCCTGCATAAGCCAGCCTCCCTGCTCGAAACGATACCACCGCCGCCGGAGGTAATCGAAGCTGAAGTAATAGCGCTGGAGGACCGGGCCACAAACAGCGGACTTACTCTTTTAAGCGGCTACCGCACCCCCATACTGAACCGCCAGCTGCCCGGGGCGGCGCGCCGGAGCAGGCACTGGATACTCCGCAGCGCCTCCGGCAGTCGCGCCGGTAAAAAGACCCGACCATGAACGAAAACGGCCTTCCCGGCCTCGACCCCCGGCTGGCCTGCGCCTGGCCGCGCAGGTTAAGACAGGTGCGTGTGCGCATGATCGGGGCTCATGAAATCAAAAACTGGGTGCTCCATGATTCAGAGCAAGTCCTTGTAATTAACAAACCGGGCGGCGTGGTATGCCACCCGTCAAAGGCGGGCCCCTGGTCCAGCCTGGCCGGGGCGGTGCGCGAGTACTCCGGCATGAACGTGGCATACCTGGTATCCAGGCTGGACCGTGAGACAAGCGGCTTGGTGGTGTTCGCTAAAAACCACGAAGTGGCCGGCCGCCTGCAGCGGGCGCTCAGCCTGCGCCAGGTCGGAAAATCCTATCTTGCCATCATGACCGGAGAGTTTTCCAGACAGGTGACGGTAGCGCAGCCCCTCGGCGACGACGAGAACAGCCCGGTCCTCGCAAAATCGGCCGTAAGACCCGACGGGCAGCCGGCCGTTTCGCACTTCACACCGCTGGCGCAGGGCGGAGGGTTCACGCTGGTCCGCGTAGTTACGGAAACCGGCCGCAAGCACCAGATCCGGGCCCACGCGCAATGGCTTGGCAGCTGCATCGCAGGGGACAAAATCTACGGCCCGGATGAGCGTTGCTTCCTGGATTTTATAGAGAAAGGCTGGACCCCCGCACTTGAAAAGCGGCTGCTTTTGCCACGCCAGGCCCTGCACTGCGCGGAACTGGATATGCGCAAAGCCGGCATCGGGAGCGTGTTCTCCGCCCCGATGCCTGAAGATATGCGCGTTTTTTGCGAAACCCGGGGGATAACCATCCCGGAAGGGCTATGACGGCCGCAGCTCTTAACGCTCCGCGAATTCCGTGAACATGTTGATATATTTAGCGCACTTCAGCGCCGTAGGCCAGTGCCCCACGATAAAATGCCGCACGCGCGGATAGCGCCCCTGTGCCGGCCGTGAGAAGGTGTCATACAGTTTCTTCTGGTAACCGTACGGGACATCTCTGTCGCCTTGCCACGGCATCATAAAAATATCCTCGGGGTTGTGCAGCACGGCAAAATCAAGCTGGTCACTTCGTAGGAAACATAAGCGCGATTATCACTAGTCAGTACTGCCCCCCCCCCCGGCGCAAAATCTACCGAAAATCGCCGCCTATCGGCTATAATAAAAAACGCGGGATTTTTATTTTTACACGCGTTTTGCGGCGAATAGGGTCTGCTGCTGAGCGGGCTTAAACTGAGGCTGGCCAGAATATCGAATATGAATGCAGCCAACAAGCTCCTGGAAGACATTTATATCGTGAAGCATAACGGCAAGCCAACTGATTTGACATTTCCACTTGCTTGCAACAGCGCAGGCCCGCTTGATTACTCAAAAAAAATTAACCAAAACTTCCTGACAAAAGCCCCGGATTTGTGCTATCCTATGCTCCAGGGGAAGTAAACACAACTAGATTAGAATGCATGGACCGCTTTCGAAAAAGCGTCCTGCCCCTTAAACAAAGCGGCTTCAGCTGTAAGCCGCGCAATATCCGGCTTCCCGCGGCGCATCCACGGGAAAAGGGGAGCGTATGAAGATCGGCATTTCAATTCTGTGGTTATGCGTGCTGGCGTTTTCCGCCGCAGCCGTTTGCGCCGAAACAATAATACTGAAGACCGGGGAGGAGCTTGAAGCGGCGGCAATAATCCCCGCAGGCAGGGTGCTCCAGGTAAAACTGCGATCGGAAACTATCAATGTAAAAAAAACAGACCTCACCCCTGAGCAACTGGCCAGGTATTTAGGCTCGGATGAGGGCACGTATTTATCTTTTACCACCATGAAGGTGGCCAACAACCTGGAATACACCTACTACTATAATGGCAAGTACGCCGGAATGCGGCTGACGGACGCCGATGGCCAGACGCTGCGCTACACCGGCGGCATACCGAACGGGACCTACCGGGAGTTTTACCCCGGGGATGCCGTCAAGAAAGAGCAGCCCCTTGCCGGAAACCTCCGTAACGGCCCGGTACGCACCTATTTCCAGGACGGCAGCCTGCGCGATGAAACCTGGTTCCTGGACGATGCCCCGAACGGTTTTCACAGGGTGTTCGACAACGGGGGAAACCTGATCAGTGAAGTACGGTACCGGCGCGGCAAGCGCGATTGGAGGGATGCCGTCCGGGATGTGGTAAAACCCGTGCCAAACGAAAAAACCCGGCCGGCAGGGGAAAAATATGCCCCGCGCCGCACGGTCAATTAAAATCAATATTTCCCAGGGATAAATTTTTAGTGAACTTAATGACGGTCGGCTCCGCTACGGAGTAATTACCGTCCGCGTCGCGGGCCATTACTTTAAGGGTCAGCTCGCTGCCCGGAACGGCGCGCACACGCCATTGCATACTGAAGGTCTTCATCCAGGGCAGCACCTCGCCCCGGTCAAGCGTTTCGCTCCTGCCCTAAGTCAGGTCAGTCCCCAGTACTTCCGGTAATCCCCGTCATTCGCCTTGCCGTTGTCGTCATGCGCCATCGCGTCGTCCTTGACCCCTTCCGTTGCTTTCCACACGAAAGAGCCCAAAGCCTGCCCTCGGGTCATATCCGGCGCCTCAGCCGCAACGGCGTCCACCACATCTTTAGACAGGCGCTCGTGAGTGTCGCCTTTCACGGAGGGATCCCATGGTAAACCCATGCTGAACCACGCGCAGGCCGGCGCGGCGCACAGCAGGCAAAGCGCCGATACAGCGGCGCCGCGGCTGGTTAGGCGCCTATCCCTGATAAATAGTATACAGCGCCACAGGCCCTTGTTGATCCAGGCGGCTTGACCTGTCAATTGCCGGCAAAGCCATGCCCAGCCGCCCCCGCCCGAAAGATATCCTGCTTTTACCGCTCTAATAATGCCATACTATAAAGGCAGTCAAACCAGACCTCAAGTTTTTGAAGCCTATTCTACCGAGCAACATTAGGAAAAGATAGAGCAGAGAGAGTTGAGTCAGGTAATGAAAGTTGCAAGGAGAATAACACAATGAGCAAAAGAATATACGTGGGCGGCCTTCCGTTCACCACCACAGAAGCGGAAATGAACACCCTGTTCGCAACATACGGCGCGGTTTCAAGCGCCAAACTTATCACCGACAGGGATACCGGCCAGTCACGGGGCTTCGGCTTCGTAGAGATGGCCAATGACGCGGAAGCCACGGCGGCCATGGAAAAGCTGAACGGCTCCGATTTCGGCGGACGCAAGTTGACCATTAACGAAGCCCGCCCGATGGAAGCCCGCACCGGCGGCGGCGGACGCGGCGGCGGAGACCGCGGCGGCTACGGCGGCGGCAACAAGTGGTAAACAAAATCCTTTAACGGTTTTAAACCGCCGCCCCCGAAAGGGCGGCGGTTTTTTATTGGCCATCCGGAGTACCGCACAAAAAACGCCCGAAACCCTTTCAGCCGAAATAAAACAGCCGGCTACCTGCCTCAGAGCTTCGCTTTTATCAGCGGCCTTACCTTTTGTTCAAAAGTCATGCGGTTGACCGGCTTTACCACATAGTCGACCGCCCCAAGCTGGAACGCGGTTTCAACGTCACCGGTGCTCTGCTCCCCGGTTATCATAATTACCGGGATATTTTTTGTTGTCGGCTTGGCCTTCAATATATTAAGGATTTGCAGCCCGGTTATATTCGGCATCGAAATATCCATTATCAGCAGGTCCGGCCGCATTCGTTCTACCATAGCCACCGTGGTCCGGTTATCCATCACCTTTATTACCCGGCAGTTCAGGCCCTCCATGAACGCCTCGTACATTTCCATCAGCATCACGTCGTCATCCACCACCATGACCAGCGGTTCCTTAGGCTTGCTCTTGAACAAATCCATTAATGCCATAGTTCCCCCCTGCGTAAGTTCTCCGTACTTATTATAATAGCAAAAGGATAAAACAAAAGGCCATTTGACAAGCCCCGGCCGTTTTAGTATAATTATTCCGCAGTCATCCGTACCTTACAAGCCGCAAGGGTATCCAGAAAAGTCCAAAGACTACCCGCGCGGTGATGTCCTGAAAAACCGGGCGCGTTAAGTTTCCTCCCACCTAACACGGAACTTAGCACAAAGTATCGGAAATATAATAGGAATTATATTTCGGAGGCTTCTTGCTATGAAAAAGTACCTTGTTTCGTTAGTCGTTTCTTTCATGCTGTTCCCGGCCGCCGCCGACGCCCGGTCGTTAGCGGACGTTCTTGCCGCCACCGACCCGGCTCTTGCAGCAGCGGCCCGTATGGCCCTGCAGGACGAGCTGCCAGCTCCGGAAGTCCCCGCCCCGGCTGAAAGTTCCAAGGCCGCCGCCGGGCCCCAGGATTACGCGCCGTTCCATCGCGGCGGCGTTTACACTTACGAGTATACTTCCTCCGAATTCTCCGACAGCAGGATGATGCAGCTTGAATTCGGGGCCTTTTCCGTAAAAGATAACTCCGTAACGGTAACCAAGACCGTCTTCAATAACGATACCGCGCAGTCAGCCACCTTCCTGGTATACCTCACCCCCAACGGCATACAGGCGGATGGTTCACCGCTGGCTGGCGCCCGCCTGGAAATGCCCTCCCGGCTGGCCCATAACCAGGCCTGGGAAGAAGGGGCCGACCGCAGCCGGGTGGCAGCAGCGAACACCTCCATACGGACCGCTTCCGGGAATTACACCGGCTGCGTCAGAATAATTACCCGCCTGGCCGGCGGCAGCGACGGCACCATAAACCGCTACTACGCCCCGGGCGTGGGCCTGGTGGTAGAGCAGCTGAGCACCCGGGGCAGGCAGGAAATGATAAGCCTGGTCTCCTACCAGCTTAGATAAAAATTACGGTACAATATATGGAAGTTGAAAATAGCCACCTTAAGGAACGAATAATGAAACGCAACATAATGTTGTCCGCTGTTTCCGCCATGCTCCTGGGCGCGGCCGTAATGCCCGCCTCGGCCTCCGATTGCCAGGGCTTCCTGCCCCCCAACAACCTCAGGATCCCCGTGGGCTCCGTCCACGCCCGTGGCATCATTGAAGCCCAGTTCCACGCGGTTCTCAACACCGTTGAAAAACTCTACAAGCCTGTAGTGGCCGCGCAGGGTAAGGTGCTGCAGATAAACCGCCTCTGGACCGACGAAACCGTTAACGCCAGCGCCTCGCAGAGCGGTAATAAATATATCCTTAACATGTACGGCGGCCTGGCCCGCCATGAAACTATTACCATGGACGGCTTCGCCCTGGTAGTCTGCCACGAGCTGGGCCATCACCTGGGCGGCGTGCCCAAAGTCTCCAGCTGGGCCTCCAATGAAGGCCAGTCCGACTATTACGCCAACCTGAAATGCCTCCGGCAGGTGTTCGCTAAAGAGTCCAGCCGCGAGTTCACCCGCATGTCGGCCAGTGACGAAGCGGCGGAAATGGGCTGCGCGACCTCCTTCTCCGACCCGCAGGAGCGCGCCATCTGCGTAAGGGGCGCCATGGCCGGCAAATCCGTGGCTTACCTGTTCAAGATACTGCGCGAAGAAACCGTGGAACCCCGCTTCGATACCCCGGACACCAACGTGGTAACCACCATGCTGGGCAAACATCCCGCCACCCAGTGCCGCATGGACACTTACCTGCAGGGCTCGGTGTGCGCACAACCCGTCTCGGTCCCGGTGAGCTACACCAACCCCGCCGCAGGCACCTGCACCCGCTCCGCCGGGTTCAACAGCGGCTTTCGGCCGCTCTGCTGGTACAAACCGGCCAACGCCGCCGAACTTCTGCCGCCGGCAGATAAAGCCTTTGGCTTGACGGAAGAAATGACCCCCGCCTTCTCTGTGCTTAACTCCGGCTACGCCTGGTAACAGGCAGCCACAGCCGCAAAGAAAAAACCGCCGGACCCTCCCGGCGGTTTTGCTTTATATTCCGGCCCCGGCCCGGCAAACAGCTCCGGCCGCTACTTCACCCCGCGGCTTTTCAAAGCGGCCTCTATCTTCTCGTTCAAAAGCGAAAGCGGCACGGTCTTGTCCAGGAATTCGCGGCAATTGGCCTCCTGCTTGAACGTTTCGCCCATTTTAGCGTCGAAGGAGGAGCCGGTAATGATGAAGACCGGAATATCCTTGGTCTCTTCTTCGGCGCGCAACTCCTTAAGGGCCTCAAAACCGCCCATGTCCGGCATCATGACGTCCATCAATATCAGATCCGGCTTCGCGGCCAGGGCCTTTGCAACTCCCTCGCGGCCGTTGTCGGCATTCAGCACTTTATGCCCCATCATCAGCAGGTAGTCAAAAACCAGGCCCTTGAACTCCGCGCTGTCGTCTATAACCAGTATTACCGCCATATTTTCCTCTCCTGTGCCGGGCGGGGCGCTATCGGCGCCTGAGGGCTAAAACTCAACCGCGTCCGGTGTTCCGTCACATATATTCTAGCAAATGGGACAATAGCTCCAAACCGCGCGAGGACACCGCCCCCCGCCCAGTACGGGATAAGCGTACAATGGATTGACAATTAACCCTTTGCGCTCTTAATGCAGGCGCGGCACCGCACCTCAGGGCAGCACCCATAACCATATACGGCGTGTTATGAGCGAAACTTTCACACA
>Ga0156396_1023_pt1 | contig 16072 bp, 8 predicted proteins | sample RifOxyA3_FD_108040 | JGI IMG/M metagenome (GOLD analysis project Ga0156396, IMG submission 108040) | Elusimicrobia bacterium RIFOXYA12_FULL_57_11 | reverse complement strand
AAAGGTCTCGTAACCTTCAGCCGGATACTGAACACGCAGGACGTGGTACTGATAGATTACCAGAACGCGGCCGGCACCTACCTCTCCCAGAACGATTCAACATCGTCCATTACCGCCACCGCTCCCGCCGACAGAATACTGCCCGCCATAATCAAAACCCGCAACGACATAGCGCTGTCTTCGGACACGGCCGTTTCAGAACTGCAGATATCTCACACGCGGGAACAGAAAACCTACTATTCCATTGGCCAGACGAATATAGTCCGCGACGACGGGCGGGGCAGTTTCACCCTGAAAATACAGGACCTGAACCGAAACGAGGTTCTCCCCACGCTTACAAACAACATGCCTAAATACCCGGACAATATCGAAGTGGACTTCGAGCAGGGCATCTTCCACCTCAAACAGCCTTTCACGCTGGATAGCGAGCCGGCTTCCAGCCCCGACCCGCAGATCTATTCCGCCGCGCCGGTTTCAAAGCGCGTAATACGGCTGGAATATTCCAACCGGTTCAAGACTTTCCTGCTGGAGCCGGATATAGTGCTGCAGTCCGACGTGGTACGCGTAAACGGCGCCAAAATAGGCCGCAACGAGGAATATTTCATAGACTACGAGTCCGGCTTCATAACTTTCTATTATCCCGAGCGCATCGGCCAGGACGCAAAAATAGATATAACCTACGAGGTGTCCCCCTTCGGCGGCGTGGGCAACCAGTCGCTGGTCGGAGGCCGCGTCTCCTACGACTTCGGCAGCCACTTATCGCTGGGTTCCACCCTGCTCTACCAGGGCGGCATAAAGGCCAATGCGGTGCCCAACGTAACCGACCTTACCAACAGCATGCTGGTTTACGAAGGCGACGCCCAGATCAAAGGGCTGAACCTGCTGGGACTGCGCACCACGCTGGGCGGCGAGGCCGCGCAATCCCGGATGAACCCCAACATGAACGACTACGCCCTTATAGATAACATGGAAGGCGTAAAACAGGACGACTCCGCTTCCACGGATAAGAACACCTGGTTGATAGCAAACAACCCGACGCTGGGCCCCGCCAACCCCAATGCCCTGGATTGGCAGAGCGAATCCGTAAAATCGCGCGATATAAACACGGCGTCCACTTCCGACGGGAACCAGCAGGTGCTCAGCGTTAATTACGACTTCAGCGTCTCTTCCGAGGTCTCCATAGTGTACCCTCTCTCCCCTACAGGGGTGGATTTCTCGCAAAAAAACATGATGGAACTGGTGGTTTACGGGAACTACGATGACGGCTTGAACAAAGGTCCGCAGCTGAACGTCCACTTGGGCCAGATAAACGAGGACGCCGATAACACCGGTGGCCAGCCTTTTGTCTGCGCTTCCGGCCTGGCGCTCAACAACGCGCCCAAGAGCGAAGACGCCAACTGCGACGAGCAGGTTTCAAGCGCCGAGGACATAGGCTGGCTTTACGCGCCGCCGGGCCTGCCCTCCAGGCGCTACGGCGCCACCAACGGCCGCCTGGACTCCGAAGACCTTAACCGCAACGGCCGCCTGGACGCGCAGGACTTCACTGGCGGCAGTTTCGGCTACGTGGCCGCGTCCTACTTCACGGACAACACAGACACCACTCCCTCGCCAGGAAACCAGAAAAACACAATTAACTTCTCCGGGTGGCATACGCTCAGCATGCCGCTGGCCATTGCTTCAACAGAAACCTACAAGTGGAACGCCATAAAACAGGTGCGCATCTCGCTCAAGCAGACCACGGGTGGAGCCACGTCCGGAGTTGTAAAATTCGCAAGGATTTCAGCCGTAGGCAATACCTGGGGCGTACAGACCGCCACCACCACCGGCACCATGCAGGCCGTGGCGGTAAACAACCTCGACAACGTTTACACGCCCATTTACGCAGCCGACGGAGACGCGCCCACCGTATTCTCCAATCTCTACGGCTCGGTTTCGGAGCAGAAGAAGAAAAGCAATTCCGCCAACTTATCCGAGCAGACCCTTTCCATGCACTACGCCGGCATCCATTCCACTTCCACCGCGTATGTCTACAGAAAATTCACCCGGCCCATCGACATTTCCCAGCACGGGGAATTCCGGTTCCTCATTAAACCGGCCCCCCTGGACAACGGGGCCAGCTTCTACCTGCAGCTGGGCGACGCCAACAACTATTTCAAGGCCGAAATCCCGATGGACACCGCCAATACGGCCTGGCGCCTGATAACAATAAAACAGGAAGACCTCACAGGCGACAATGTGCCGGATGTCTGGGTGAACGGCTCGAACTACAATGTAACGGTCTCCTCAAAAGGCTCGCCCTCCCTGCAGCAGGTGTCGCAGATTATAACCGGCGTGGCGGCCGCCGACGGCGCCCAGCACAGCGGCACGGTCTATTTGAACGAGATTCACCTGGCCAAGCCGCTTGTCCGGGTGGGCAACGCCCGCAAAGTGGAAGGCTCTTTCGAGATTCCCGGGTGGGTTAACTTCGGCGGCAAACACCGTTTTGTCGACCGTAATTTCCAGACCCCGGTAACGGTGATCGCCAACCAGGACAATGAGCAGCAGTCAGGCTACTTTAATCTTACGCGCATCCCCTTCCTGCCGCTCGGCGTAACGGCGTCGCGCCAGACCACCATAACCCCGAACGCCTTCGTAACCGGGGGAAACAACCTGGTAAATTCCATGCAGCAGGGGCGCGTTAAAAAATTCGACGGCAGCGCTTCAGGCTCGCTTAACGTAAGGGTGCTGCCCAAGCTCGGGTTCAATTACACCAAGGGCATAACCGATTATCAGACGCTTAGCCGCAAAGACAATAAAGACATCTATGCCGCCAATTTCGCCTACTCCCCTCCCTGGGCGTTCTTCCCGCTGCCGCAGACCATAAACGCCAACTACTCGCTGGGGCGCAGCAAGGTTAAATACGACGGCGCCCGCCTGCTGGTAAAAGACGGCCTCTATAATACTGACGAGCGCACGGATATTTACGGCGGCAAACTTACCATGGTCCCCTGGAAAGGGTCTTCTTTAAATCCCGGCTACACACTGCAGCTGGCCCGCGAGGAGCGCGCGCCGCTCAACGCTCCGGAAAGCCTGGAGCGCTACCCGAAATCCATGCAGCAGACGGTTGACGTGAACTCCAATTTTCTGATGGCGCGCTGGTTCAACCCGTCCATCAATTACTCCATCACCACGCTGGAGAACAATAACCTGAATGTAACCACCGTAACGGTGGCGCAAAGCTCGGCGGTCTATTCGCCGGGCATGATTAAAACCGTAACCCGCACGGCCCAGGGCGGCGTAAGCCTTACGCTGTCCATGAACGACCTTATGCCGTCGAACCGGCTGCTGCGCTCGCTGACGCTGTCCTCCAACTACCAGATACAGGACGGCGATTCCTGGTCCAACATAGAAAAAGAGTACGACACCCGCTCCAGGGTATGGATCCGGGATTCGCTGAAGCCGGCCAACGCGCTGGCCACCCGCAATTCAGTAACCCTGCGGGATACGGTAAGCTCCAACCAGCGCTGGCAACCGCTCGAAGGGTACGGGCTTAAAGGCGCGCTGGCCCCGCTCAACACTCTGTCTGTGACCAACAATTACAGCAACTCGGTACAGCGCTCCGCCGTTACCGGCACACTCTCAAAAAGCGTGAACCGCACCTTCCCGGACATGATAGTGTCGCTTTCGCAGCTGGAAATGCTTACCCGCACCCGCCGCTGGGCGCAGAATGCGACCATAAACCTTAAATACTCGCGCAACACTAACGAGTCGAAAGCCATCTCGCTGGACACCGCCGACACGTACGGCATGGACCTGCGCTTCAAGCTGCTGAACCGGGTAGATACCGCCACCAGCTACAACCTGCGCCTCTCCGACAAGCGCGACCTGCGCCTGAACCTGCTGACCCAGTATATCCGCCACGACGACTTTACCATACAGGGTGCGGTAGACTACCGCAAGTTCCGCTTTACCCCGAAAATAGATTATGTCTCCGACCTGACCCGTGGCGCGCTGGGCGTGGTAACGCAGAATACCAAGACCATAACCCCCAGCCTGCTGATAAAGTCGGATTTTCAACTGCCCAAAGGCCTGAAGCTGCCGTTCTCAAAAAAGACCATACTGTTCACCAACCGCATTATCTGGACCACCACGCTGAGCTACGCGATAAAGATTTCTCCGATCACCATAGCGGAAAACAACCGCCTGTTCTCGCTTAACACAAGCGCGGACTACGAGGTGGCCAAAAACCTGCGTCTCACCTTCAACGCCGGCCTGCAGCGCTTATGGCACAAATATCTGAAGCAGGAAGAGTACCTTTCCTACCAGGCAGGCAGCACGCTGACGTTCCAGTTCTGACAAAAGTCCGGGAGCCGGGGGGACGGGATGGAGTTCAACCTTAAACATTGCGGAAAATATTTCTTAAACGTACTTCTGCCGCGGACCTGCCCTCACTGTTTTGAGGACCTTCACTACCTGGAGCCGGGCCCGTTGTGCCGGGCCTGCACCGCGCTGCTGGAGCCGCTGCCGGAACTTCACTGCGCCAGGTGCGGCCTCCCTCTCAAAGCCGGCGGGGCTGCCTGCTATGACTGCCGGGGCGCCGGCCCGGGAGCGCTGGACGCCGCGCGTTCCGCGCTGGTCTTCAACGCGCCGCTGCGCGCGCTGCTGCACGCTTTTAAATACGGGGACAGGGACGACCTGTCTGTTTTTTTCGCTTCCAGAATGGCCCTGGAAATAGACAGGTTCGATGCGTTAAAAGGGCACACGTTCGTGGTTGAAGTACCGCTGCACCCGTCAAAACTGGCTGAGCGCGGCTATAACCAGGCCGAACTGCTCGCGCGCGGACTGGCCGGGCAAAAAAACCTGTTCCACCTGGCCGGGGCGGTGCGCAGGATAAAGAATACGCCCAGCCAGACTTCGCTTTCAAAGGCGGAACGCAGGAAAAACATGGCGGGAGCCTTCAGCGTGGTGAAACCGGAACTGGTAAAAGGACGCCGCCTGCTTATAGTGGACGACGTCGCCACGACCCTCGCCACTCTGGAGGCCCTGGCGCAGGAGCTGAAAGCCGCGGGGGCAAGGTCCGTGACGGCCTATACGCTGGCCAGGGAGCCGTAATTTTTTCACTCAACCAGCCCGGGACAATTCCCGGCTATCATCTAAGCAGCTCCGTCATATTGCGCTTCTTAAATACGGCACGGCGCTCCGCCACGGCCACGGCGTCCTTTTCCCTGCCCAGGCTCTTCAGCCGGATCTCCTGGCATTCCAGGATATCATCCAGTATGGAATAAGAAAACCCGCCTCCTGACGCGCCCGCAGCGTAGGCGCCCTCGGCGGCGCGGCATACCGCCAAAGCTTCCTCCACCTCCCCCAGCGAACTCATAGTGAAAGCCATATTCAGGTAGGGGTCCGGAAAATGCGGATTCGCGCTGATGGCTGATTTAAAATCAGCCTTAGCCAGTTTGTATTGCCCGGAAAAGAGTTTAAGCACGCCTTGCTGATTGTAATACGCGGATATTTCCGAATTGTTAGCCGTTTTTACGACCGCGACCAGGGTCTCCACCTCATCTTTGACCGACAGCTTAAGATCCGTCCGCAACACTTCTCCGGCCAGCCGGCCGGCCGATAACCCATAGATTACCAATATTACGCAGACAGCGGCGACAACACAATAAACGGCGCCGCTCCGTCCGATAAACCGCGGCACCGGCTTTCCTTTATATTCAAGGGATTTCCCTAAGGGAACCGCGGCCAGCATTGACAAAAGCGGAAGGATGGGAACAAGGTACCTGTATTCAAATGAAAAAGCCAGGTGGACTCCCGTAAAATACGCTCCCAACAAACCCACCAGAAGCATCCCCTCGTTTTTCCTGTACAGCCACAAGCCGGCAAGAGAAAACACAAAAAGAAAAGGAAAGGCGCCAAAAACCAGGGGCAGTCTCTTGAGAAATCCGCTTACATATTTCCCGGGGCGCATGATTATATGTTTAATCAGAGTTAATGCGCCTGTACCTGGCGAGTAGAGCTCCCCCCCGCGCTCCTGGGCATAAAGCTTCCTGGCCAGGGACGGAAGACAGGTGCCGGGCATTCCTGCTCCCGCGCTGTAGATATTGCACAATACGGCATTGCGTTCCAAAGGAATGAACGCTCTAAAATGCTTGACGTTCCTGAGCGTCCAGGGAACGACCGCCAGATATGCCGCCGCCAGCAACAGCGGCAGCCGCTTTTTCAGCGCCTCTCCCCCGGTACGCCTGAAATACAGCCAGCCGGCCAGGAAAACCGGGAAGAACGCCATGGGCGATTTGCAGGTAATCGATATCCCGGCGGCCGCGAACGCCGTAAGCCAATATTTAAAACGACCGGTATCCGCCGCCAGCGTCATGGCCAGCGCCACGGCGGCAAGCAGGAATCCGTAGAAAAACTCCACATCGAATGAATTCTGGGAAGCGACAGCCTGGGGGTGAAAAGAGTAGATCGCGGCCGCCGCCAGAGCCGTTATTGCCGAACCCGAGGCAAGCCCCGCCGCCGCCCACACGAGCAGAACCGTCAGCAGAAAAATAAAAAGCTGCGCCCAAAAAGCCGCGCGCATGGAACGCATATCTTCACCGGCAAAAAGAGACAGGAAAACCGGGTATAACGGGGCCCGGTAAGCGGTAGGCGTATATGGGGAACCGGGATAGGCAAAAACGCCGGTCGCCTTGAGATTAACTGCCAGGGAATAGTAACCGGTAACCTCATGCCGGCTTTCTGCGGCATAATAGCGCAGCCGCAGGGCGCCCCCGGCCGCGACAATAACGGCCAGAACCAGGAATGCGGCTCTGCCGGCAAAACTCAACTTTTTCAGGAGGGCTGGCATCTACTCCCGCCACACGCCACGCCAGGCGCCATCTGTCCTGTCGGCCGGCACAGACGCCTTAACATTGTTTTAAAATTCCACGTCGAAGATGTACGCGGAGTACGGGAGCATCTCTTTAAGCCTGAGGCCGCCAGCAAGCTCCTCGGCCTTAAAAGAGAAGAACCGGTCGGAAAGCTCCTCGAACAACGCGGTGGCTTCACCTTCGCTCTTGATGGAGACATTGATGACGCCGCAGGCGGGTCCGGCCGAATAGTTGACGGCCACCACCTTCAAAGTGCGCCGCTGCGCCCAGGACCAGGAAAGGATATTCACGTTGGATTTATTCTCGGCGTCGCACGGGCGGACGTCCAGCAGGGCCCATTCTCCCCCATGAAACGCGGGATGGTCGGTTATCTTGAGAAGCTTGATATAGAACTTTTTTACTTCCGGGTCAGGCTGCCGCTCATAAAGTTCTTTCAGCTGAAGTGGCGGCCGCACCTTAACGCCGTCAAGCTGGTTATCGTTATAGAACCGCAACCCTTTTATGGTCGAGACGATAACGCCGGCGGCCATCGCCTTCTGTTTTCCGAAAACCACCAGTGAAGGCTGCTCGTCGTGATTCTCTATAAACCGGGCGGATCGCTTCTGATACAGTTTTTCCGCGCGCAGGTGGCCGCGGACTTCCGCAGAGCCCTGAAAACGCAGGCGGTCATAGGTACCCTTATCATAGGTATAATCAAAACCGATCTGCTGCACACGCCATTCAAGGCCCCAATAAACCTCGGCGAGAAAAATGAATTCAGGATGTTTCTCCTTAACGGCGCGGATGGCGCTTTCCCAGAACTCGGCCTGGGGCCTGCGGAAATCGGACCGGTTCAGCAGCCAGCCCCAGGTAGTGTCATGGATGTCGTTCAAGGTCAGCATCACCATATCGCAACGAACGCCGTCGGCCATATCCGCTATACGCAGAAGCACTTCCAGAACGCGCGCCCTGGTGTCGGGATTGAAATAATTAAGCTGGGCGGTATCCGTCCAAGCCGGGAAATTAGGGTCGCGGCCGTAGGCTATATACCGTTTCTTGTCACCCGCCTGCATTTCGAAAAACCAGTCGGGATGAGCCTTAAAATCATCTTCAGAACCGTTAATAAAACAATCCGGACGTTCCTGGACATAAGGGTTATCTTTAGCCGTATGGTTGGAGACCAGGTCCACCATAAGTTTCATGCCCATGGAATTAAGTTTTTCCTTGAGGCCTTTCAGCTCCCATTCAAAACCGAACTCGGAATTAAGTTTATACCAGAAAACCGAGTAAGGTGAGGCCCCCACCGCGGCCGGACCGAATTCAGGGGACAGCCGCGTTACCTCTTCGAGCAGTCCCTTGTCCGCCCTGGCTACCCGCTCGGACTCCGGGCTGGGAGACCAGACACCCATCAGCCAGATTATGTCAAAACCCAGGTGACGCAGCTCCTGCCACTCATCGTCCGGCACCGAAGAAAGCGTCATTTCGGGCATGGAATACTTGACCCGCAGCTGTTTCAGCCACAGCCCGGTGTTAAGTTCTATCAAATGCGGATTAGAGCGAAGCACATTTCCTCTCGAACGATCGCTGATTGGTGAACAGCAGACTCCCCTGCACTGATTATAGCAAATAGCGGTCCGCTACTTAATGTCCAGCACCCGGTATTGTCCCGGGGCAAGGTTGCCGGAAAAACCGGCGGACGGCAGCTCGGCACGGGTAGACTCCCAGGTGATGTTCCCGATAACCGCCTTGCGCAAGCCAGGCTTTTCCCTGGACCTGAGAATATATCCGGCCCAATTTTGCCCGGGGCCAGGCCACAAGGGATCAATATCATAGTCTCCAAGCTCGGCACGCAGGCGGTTTGCCGCGGCCAGAACTTCCTGATAGACCTTTTTAACTTCCGAATCGCCGCTGCTCCAGTTTATTTCACAGGGCACGCTGAACGGCAGCGGCTTATGTTCCGTCTGCACCGAAGCGTCATAACCGATCTCGGCCCCGGAATAAAGCATTACGCCGCCCGGGTAAAACAGCGTAAGTGCCAGGGCCGCGGGAAGCCTGCGGCCGTAAATTTTTTCCGGGGCGGGCTCGTCGTGATTTCCGATGAACATAACCGAACCCGCGCCGCCGGACTGCCAGGCGAGGTACGCCGCGCGGTTCACGGAACTTTGTATTTCGTACGGGTTTCCGGACTCGGTGGCATTATACCACCCGGTCTGTCCCTCGGGCCGGGCGGTCTCGTGCTTGCTGTAAATAGTGTCGAAACCGCACGCCCCCAGGTCTTCCTGGTAAGCATACGCCTCCGCCATGAACGCCGCGGAAGGTTTGGCCTCTTTGACGGCGGAGATAAGCTGGCGGTAAAACTCACCGTGCGGCATGCTCTTTTTCCAGGTACGGGAAAAAACATTATTAAGCGCAAGATAGGCCATATCCACGCGGAACCCGTCTACGTCGAACCTGGTTACCCAGCTCCGGACGATAGCCGTCATACTGTCGCGCAGCTCCTGGCTGGCATAATTGATCTGCGCGGTGTCTATCCAGCTTGAGACGCCCCCGCCGTACTCAAAACCCCCGTTGTGCACGCAGTATTTCACACCCTGCCGGTAACTTTCAAAATAGCCGTCACCCGGGCAGGGCCCGGCGGCGCGGTAGCTGACGAAATAATCCGGGTTCTCGGCCAGGAGCCTGGAGTCGAGAGAGGTGTGGTTCACCACAAAATCCACTACCACCCGGAGCCCGGCCTGGTGGGCATTTTCAACGAAGTTCTTAAAATCCTGTTCAGTGCCCAGGTCCGGGTTGATCGCGGAATGGTCGCTTATGGAGTATGGCGATCCGCCGCCAGTGCCAGTCTGGCCCAGCACACCTATGGGAAGGATCCCCATCGGCCACACAGTGTCAAAGCCCATGCGCTTTATTACGTCGAAATCCGAAGCGCGGAAGTCCCGGAAGAAAACGCCGCGCCCCTGCCCAGGGCCCGCGCCGCGGCGGCCGGCCAGGTTATAGGCGCGGGGAAACAGTTCATACACCCTCGCTTTTTTTGCCCAGGCGGCCTGGTCGTAACGCGCCATGTTAGCCTGCAGGCCGGACACGTAATTTTCGAGAATGGCGTTAAGCCGGGAATTTTTTTCGGCGGGCAACAGCGCGGAATTTCTCAACCCATCCAGTACGGAACGCAGCTCCCCGGTCCAGGCTACCGGCTTAAGAAGGGCATCGAGGTAGGGGAAATAATTGTCAAGGTTGTTTATCAACGGCTGAATCCCGTATTTTCCCTCAAGCTCTTTTTTAGTCCAGAGAAAGCCTTCAAGCCCTACGCTTTGCGCCTGCGCGGTCCATCCGCCGGAAGAATTCCTGAACATGAAAGGCCGCATCTGCGGCACCGGGCCGGACCAGGCGCCGGAAGAAAGAATCTCCTTCATCTGCTGAAGGAATTCGGTCCCCGCGCCGGCACGGACAGCCCCGGATCCGAGAGCGACAGAAAAACCGCCGCCGTCAAAAAACGCCGCAGATTGTTCGCGTTCAGCTTCGAGACCGGAAGCTGCGCACACACCCGCGGACAGGCCGCCAGCCAGGAGAAAAGTCAAAAGACCGCATGCGCCACAGCTCATTTTCCCTCCGGTTTCGCGTCGCCGCCGGCATGTCCGCGCACAAGCCAGCGCATCGCCAGCACATAGGTAAGGACCCCGAAAACGACTATTATCATCGCCCCGGAAAACACGACCTGCCCGGCTTGCGATGTGAACCGGTATACAGCCATATCAGCCGAATTCATTATTTCATAAACCCACCAGCTGGACCCCGGAACGTTAGAAACGGAAATAAGGCTGGAACCCTTCCTTAAAAAAACCTCGCGCGCCAGGTTCTGGACCTCTCTTTCCTGCGCCGCGGCGATCAAGCTGACCAGCTCCGGCGGGGCAGGGATCCCCGGCTTTATGGTCGACTTGTTCATGGAGTCGGCTATTATCTGGCCACCCCCGTCAAGCAGGCCGAAATTACCCATTGAGTTCTTACCCATCAGGCGCACTATTTCGCCGAGATAAGCGAGGCTCAGGCGGCCGGCAAGGTAGAATTCGGGCTTGACCCCGGAATTTGTCACCGGCTGCACCAGAATAAGGGCCGGCGGCGTATAATCCCCGTATTCGACGGCCCCTACCGAAGCGGCGGCCTTTTTCGCTTCGGTAAAAACAGGAGTTTTAGCGTAATCCGCAACAGCTTTGCCGTCTTTACCAGCCGAGACCCTGCAGACCTCGCGGCCAGACGCGCTCACCAGCGCGAGTTCTGAATAGATGAACGGGGTTTCTTTGACCCTCAGCGCCATCGTGGTTTTCCTGAACGCCGCACCGGAGTCCAGAAACTTCCTGTCCCCTGTCATCCTGGAAAGATTATAGTTCGCGTTAAGTTCGTTAGCGACTATCCTGGCACCGGCAATAGTACGCATCTCAAAATAACGCAGCATGTCTTTTTTCCGCAGGGCATCGCTCCCGGAAATAAAGTGCCAGCTTAATATCAAGAACGGCAGCAGGAAAAGCCCCGCCACGGTCACCATAAATTTATATTTGCCTTGCATAATTTTCCCCTTCGCAACCCTGCGGCAGCTATTCCTTAATGCTCTTATTCGCCAACAATGCGGACTTTTCATTAACCCAATCGGACATCCGCCTGTTTGCCCAGATGAGAACTTCCTGCAGCCCCATCCCGGCCAGGGCGCACAAGGCCCAGAAGGCACACAGGTAGTACCGCAGCGCGATTCCGCCGGTTGAGGGAATTTCAGGTATGGGGGCAAGCGCGAGCACCGGCAGAAAAGCCGCAAGAAAAAAAACGGGCAGGGCATATTTTTTCAGGGCAAAAGCCGCGTAAAAACCCAGGAAAACCAGCACCATGAGGGACTTATAATACACCACTTTAGGGAGTTCATAGAACAAACTGCGGCCCAGGCCGGCAACAACACCGCGCAGCGCTCCGGCCGCGCCGTCGCGAAAAATAAAACCGGGGACCGACAGTGGTCCGGTCTCCGCCGGCCCGGCATAACCGCTCCCGTCTTTGGATAGATTCGCCCAGCGGCGCAGCCCCAGTTCCTGCGCGTAAAGGGCGTTTTTATATTGTACACGCTGGTAGACCAGATACGGGCATACCAGAACAGCCGCCAGAAAAAAAGACACCCCGGCCGCCTTGTAGTTGAAGTTTCGAAAATCCAGCGCGGCGAACAGCGTGACAACCAGGATAATTATCCAGAACGAATCCAGGCGGCTTAGGCAGGCGAGAGCCCCATACAGCCCTGCCCAGGCCGCGCGTCGCAGCGTAACCCTGGAAGGATCGTAATAGTGCCAGAACAGCAGCAGAAAAAAAATGGCATAGAGATGACTATCCCCCAACATGGCGTAATAACCCATGTACGGAGTGGCCGCCAGGAAAAAAGCCGCCAGCATGCCGGCAACCGCGCCGCAGCGACGGCGAAGAATAACGATGGTCACAATGGCCACCGCGGCAAACACCGCCAATCCCTCCGCCCTTACCGCCACCTCGGGATTCGCGCCAGCCGCAAGGGCGGCTTTCAGCAGAAAAACCGGCAGCGGCTCACAGACACCGGAATCATAGAATAATTTTGAGTTAGCGGCCATCACCGAGCGTGAAGCGGCCTCGCGCAGCGGCACCTGTCCGAAAACACGCCAGGACAGCGTCAGGCTGTAGAACAGCGCTATCAACGTGAGCCCGAGCAGCAGCCCGTTGGTGAACTTTGGGAACGCCCTTTGGAAGACTGTTATACTTTTTTCCACCATTGTCCGCACTCCCCTAATATAATACAGTATATAAAAGAACGGCCGCGCCGTTAAACAAGATGACCCGTGAAATAACGCTTGAATTCAAAAAAATAGTAGGCGAGGGCAAAACACTGGGCCGCTCGGACGGCAAGGTCGTGTTCTGCTACGGCGTTCTGCCCGGGGAAACGGCCCGCGTCCGCACGGTAGTGGAAAAACGCAATTTTATAGAGGCGGAACTGCTGGAAGTACTGACCCCCTCTCCCCGGCGCGTCGCGCCCAGGGAGGACCATTACCTGAGCTGTTCCCCCTGGCAGGTAATGGATTACGCTTTCCAGTGTGAAACCAAAAAAAGCCTGATAGAAGACCTGTTGTACCAGACCACCAAGGAAACGATCCGGCTGGACAAGTTTTACAGCGCGGCCGGAATGTTCGGCTACCGCACGAAGATCGAGTACAGCTTCACCGGCGCTCCGGGGAGCCTGTCCTTCGCTTTTCATAAGCGCGGGAATTTCCGGGAGATGTACCTGCTGCCGGGCGGCTGCGCGCTGATAAGCCCGGAGGCTAACGCCGCGGCCCTGGATATCCTGGCCGCCATCAATGCCCTGAACCTTTCCACCGCGGACGTCAAGACGCTGATAATAAGGGAAGCAAAGAAGCCTGGCAGCCGCATAGCGGCGCTTTACCTTAAAAGGCAGGATATCACCCTGCCCGAGATGAAACTCCCCGGTCTGAACGGATTTATAGCGGCGTATTCCAACCCGCTCAGCCCGATGAGCCAGGTTGACGCCATACTCAGCGCCTGGGGCGACGATTTTGTCACGGAAGAATTACTGGGCGGGAAGTTTTCCTACGGGTTCGACTGCTTCTTCCAGAACAACATGGAACTTTTTGAGGAGGCGCTTAAAGAAATACGCGCGGCCGCCTTTAAATGCGGCAAGCTGGTGGATTTGTATTCCGGGGTAGGGGTGATAGGGCTTACGCTGCGCGACATGGCGGACAAGATTTACGCCGTAGAATCCTCCCCCAGTTCGGCCAAATACGCCGCCCTCAATACGGCGGCCAACGCGGCAGCCAACTTTGAAATGACCTGCGCGTTCTCGGAAAAAACCGCCGACGGATTGTTCGAGGGCACGGAGATACTTGTACTGGACCCGCCGCGCGCGGGCCTGCACAACAAGGTAATAAAACGGATAATGGAAATCCTGCCTAAGCGGATTATTTACCTGTCCTGCAACCCGATAACCCAAGGCCGGGACGCTGCGTTTTTCCTTGAAAAATATAAAATAATCCGGGCGGCCGGTTTCGATTTTTACCCCAACACGCCCCACGCGGAAACCCTGCTGGTTTTCGAAAAAGAATAGTTCCCAGTCTGCGCGGCCGGGGAGCACCCCTGCGACCCCGTTGCGGAAAGGGGGCCCCGCCATAATTTCCCAAAGGCGGGGGGAAACCACGCAAGGGTTGCCTCTGCCCGGGGGCGCAGGGGTGCTCCCCGGCCGCACAGACATACGCCTCCAGGATTCCAGTTAACTTCAACCGCAGCTAGTTTTTTTTCTTCAGGTGCCAGAGGAATTCAAGGTTGCCTTTGGCGCCTTTTATAGGGGAATCTATCAGGCCTTTTTCGTGTATACAGGGCAGAGTTGCTTTCAGGAAGCGGCGCATATTTTCAGCGGCTTGAAGCCGTAACTCTTCAGTTTTAACTATACCGCGCCTTAAATCCGCCGGCGACAGCTCAAACTGGGGCTTTATCAGGGCGATAACCTCCCCCCCCGGTGCCATAACGCCGACAACCGGGCCGAGGATCAGCTTAAGGGAAATAAAAGAAACGTCTATGGCGCAAAGTTCCGGCTTTTCCCGGAAAAGATCCGGCATAAGATCGCGGGCATTGGTCTGCGGGATAAAAACCACGCGCGCGTCGTTCTTTATTTTTTCGTGTATCTGGCCTTCACCCACATCCACCGCGTAAACTTTTGCCGCCCCGGCCTGCAGGAAACAGTCCGTGAAACCGCCGGTGGCCACACCGACATCCAGACAAACCCTGCCCTTGACGCTTATCTTGAAACTATCCACCGCCCCCTTCAGCTTCAGCCCGCCGCGTGAAACATAGGGGCAATCATTTTTAGCAAGTTCTATTACGTCGCCCGCCCGCACGGCACGGCCCGCTTTGTCGGCCGGGCGCCCGTTCACGATAACCAGCCCGGCCATGATAGCGCGCAGGGCTTTTTCGCGGCTTTCAAAAAGCCCCTGCTCCACGCAAGCCACATCCAGGCGTTTATTAAGCATTTACGAGGCTGCTATTTTTCACTGACTTCGTCGTCGAAAGCTTCCAGCTTAAGCTTTCCTTCGGCGTCCTTGCGTAAAACTTCTATTTTACGCTTAACCTCTTCCAGTTTGACCGAAAGTTCTTTTGAGATCGTTACGCCTTCTTCGAACAGTGAAAGGGATTCCTCTATGGGAGTATTTTCGTCCTCGAGTTTGCCTACTATCTCCTCCAGCTTCCCTAGCTTTTCCTCGAAACCGCCCGCGTTGGCTTTTTTCACCATAAAGTCTCCTGTTCCGGCCCTTTTCCGCCCTTAACTTCCGGCTTCTGTTTTCCCCTATCCGCCAGGCCGCCCGCGCCGCCGGCTCCCAGCACCTCGGCCTCGGCTTTCCCCTGCGCGAACTGCAGCAAAAGCCTGTCGCCCGCAGCCAGAACGGCGGCCGTTTTGACCGCTTTGCCGCGCGCGTCCTTTACTATGGCGTAGCCTTTCCTGAGCGGGAAAAGCGGACTGAGCGCCTTCAGTTTTTCCCCCTGCAGATTAAGTTTCTCTCCGGCGCGGCGCAGCTTATCGGCAGAGGCGAAAAACAGGCCTTCCAGCGCGTCATCAAGCCGGCGCACCGGCCGCTCCAGCAATACCAGCGGGTTAAGCATGGCCCTGCTTGAGATCAACCGATGTAACTTGCCCTGCAGGTTCTCATAATAAATGCGCAGGCTCTGCAGCAGGCGCCGCTCAAGCCCGGCGATATTCGCCGCCAGCTCCACCTTGCTTTTCACCACCAGCTCTGCGGCGGCCGAAGGGGTGGGAGCACGCAGGTCCGCCACAAAGTCGGCTATCGTAAAGTCAGTTTCATGCCCCACACAGGAGATCACCGGTATGCCGGAACCGGCTATGGCCCGAGCCACTATCTCTTCGTTGAAGGCCCAGAGGTCCTCCATAGCCCCCCCGCCGCGCCCCACCAGCATGACGTCTATTTCCGGGAAATTCTCGTTGAGATCTTTTATCGCCTGGGCTATCTCTTCTTTGGAACCCTGCCCCTGAACCTTAACTGGGGCCACTATGATGTGCATGTTAGCGTAACGCCGCTTTAGTATGGAAAGAATATCCCTTATGGCTGCGCCGGTGGGCGAGGTTACCACCGCTATTTTCTGCGGCAGGGCCGGGATGGGGCGCTTGCGGGCCTGGTCAAAAAGCCCTTCCGCCTGCAGTTTTTTTTTCATCTGCTCGAAGGCCAGCT
>Ga0156396_1028_pt1 | contig 16319 bp, 14 predicted proteins | sample RifOxyA3_FD_108040 | JGI IMG/M metagenome (GOLD analysis project Ga0156396, IMG submission 108040) | Elusimicrobia bacterium RIFOXYA12_FULL_57_11 | reverse complement strand
AAGCACAAAAAAGAAAAACTTAAGATGCCGGCGGGCACGCAGGCCGCCAGGGCGTCGGGGCTGTAATGCGCCAGGAACACCCGGTTCGTGAACTGCATGATGGTATGCGAAGCGGTAGAGAGGATAAGCGGGTAAGCCACGCGGACAAGTTCGCGTATTCCACCGTCTTCCCCTGCGGGATGTGTCATATTAACCTGAGCGACGCTGACTCCGGCGCTTTGGCGCTACTTCGCGGCATAAAAACGCAGCTTTTCCAGATTGGCGCGGAATTGTGCGTTGTCCATAAACCTGCCGAAGAGCAGGTCCCCCAAGCGCTTGCCGGCTTCTATATCGGACGGGTGATGCACGCCGCTTATCACGCGGTTAAGGGCGGCCTCGTCGCCGCGGGCCATAAATTCGGAACGGCGCAGCGGCGCTATCTCCGTAAGCATCAGGGCATAAAGCCGCGCCAGAGTGGCGTGCCCGCTGGGGTAGGCAAGTCCGTTTATCCGTCCCAGGCATGGAGCGAGCGCGGGATCTACGAGGAAAGGCCGCGGGCGGACGTTCTTGTTTTTCAAAATAGTAATGGCAGTACTGGCGTCTTCACGCACCCGCAAAAGAAAGACCTTGCTCTCTTTGGGCAGCGGGCCGGTGAAAGGTTTCAGCCGCCCGAAAAACTGCTCAAAATAAGCCTCGCCCTCGGCCTCCGCCCTGGCGCATTGGTCCACGGTGCGTTTTGCCTGCCAGTTGCGCAGTTCTATAAAATCAGCGCGGTCCACCGGCGAGCCGGGAGCCGGCGCGGAAGCGAACTCCATAACCTCCAGGCGGGCCTTATCGAGGTATACGGCCGAGCCGTCATGGCGATGAGCGCCCGAACAGCCGGCAAAGGCCAGAAAAAGAACTGCCAGCGGTAAAAACCTGTTTTGCCTGGTCACTGAACCTCCCTGTCAGTCATCCGTCTTTTCGCTGCGCTTGCGGTTGCTGTGGTCCAGCACTTTCTTGCGCAGCCGCAGGCTCTTGGGCGTCACCTCAACCACCTCGTCCTCTTCCACGTACTCTATAGCCTGCTCCAGGCTCATCACGCGCGGCGGGATAAGCATTATGGACATATCCGAGGTGGAAGAGCGCATATTGGTCTGCTTCTTTTCCTTGCAGGGATTGGTTACCAGGTCGTTGCCGCGGCAATGTTCTCCCACTATCTGGCCGGCGTAAACTTCCTGGTTGGGGCTGATGAACATTACGCCGTGGTCCTGCAGGCCGTTTATAGAGTAGCCGGCGGTGGTGCCGGTTTCCTTGGCTATAAACACGCCGTTACGCTTGGGCGGCTGGAACTTGCCCTCGGGCAGGAAGCCGTGGAAGCTGTGGTGCATAAGGCCCGAGCCCCTGGTGAACGACATAAACTCTGATTTGAAGCCGATGAGCGCGCGCGAGGAAATTACGTATTCGAAACGCACGCGGCCGTCTTCGCCTATCACCATGTTCTTCATCTGCGCGCCGCGGGCGCCGAGCCCGTTCATTACCGCGCCCTGGTATTCCGCCGGGGCGTCCAGGATAAGCGATTCAACCGGTTCCACCGATACGCCGTTCTCTTCATGCGTTATAACCACCATCTTGGAAACGCAGAGTTCGTAGCCTTCGCGGCGCATGGTTTCTATCAGCACGGAGAGGTGCAGTTCGCCGCGGCCGGCCACTTTAAAGCCTGCCCCGTTGGGGAGTTCCTCTATCTTCAGGCCCACATTGGTCTGCTGCTCGCGCAGCAGGCGGTCGCGTATCTGCGTGGCGGTCACAAATTTACCCTCGCGGCCGGAAAAGGGTCCGTCGTTGGCGTAAAATTCCATAAACAGGGTGGGCAGTTCTATATCGAGCCCGGGCAGGACCCCGGGGAATTCCACGGAGGACACGGTGTCTCCCACCTCTATTCCCTCAAGCCCGGCTATGGCCACTATATCACCGGAGCGGGCTTCTTTAATGACTATCCGCTCCAGGCCCTTGTAGCCCATCAGCTGCATGACCTTGCGGGTCACGGCAGGGGTTTTCTCGGACGCCACGGAAACCTGCTGGCCGGAAAGGATCTTTCCCTGCACAATGCGCCCGATGCCGATGCGGCCGGTGTAGGAGCTGTAGTCCAGGATAGTGACCAGCAGCCTGAGCGGAGAGTCGTCCAGGTCCAACGGGCCGGGGACATTCTTTATGATGGTCTCGAAAAGGTAAGACAGGTCTTCCCTCTTCTCTTTATGGTCGGGCGAGGCCCAGCCGTCGCGGCCAACGGCGTATACTACGGGGAAGTCCAGTTGGGCGTCCGAGGCGCCCAGTTCCATAAACAGCGCGAACACTTTGTCCAGCGTGCCATGGGGATCGCAATTGGTGCGGTCAATCTTGTTTACTACAACTATGGGACGCAGGCCCAGGGCAAGGGATTTTTTCAGGACGAAGCGGGTCTGGGGCATGGGGCCGTCGAGGGCGTCCACAAGCAGCAGCACGCCGTCCACCATGCGGAGTACACGTTCCACTTCGCTTCCGAAGTCGGCGTGACCGGGAGTGTCTACTATGTGAATGGTGGTGTCTTTGTAGCGGACGGAGGTGTTCTTGGAAAGGATGGTGATGCCGCGCTCTTTTTCGAGGTCGTTGGAATCCATTATGCAGATAGCTTCTTCGCCGCTTTTGTCGTGGAAGGCGCCGGTCTGTTTGAGCATGGCGTCTACCAGGGTGGTTTTGCCGTGGTCGACGTGGGCTATGATGGCGATATTGCGCAGGTCTGTCCGGCGCTTGAGTTTGTCTTGTTGCATTTGGTGTTGGTGCTCCTTGCTTAAAACGGAAATTTTTTCAGTCATATTCTTATAAGTCCCCAGCGGGTGACCGGGATGCTTCCCCTGCTCGCCCGGGCCGAGGAAACCCTTGCGTGGTTTCCCCCCGCCTTACCTTGATGGCGGGGCCCCCTTTCCGCAACGGGTGAGCAGGGTAATACCCCGCCCATCCTTGCTCAATTTTCACTGACTGACGGTGCCGGCGTTGGCTTCCAGGGCTTTTAGCTCTTCTTCGTAGGCGGCGATTTTGGCCTCCAGGGCGGCCATTTTGTCGCCCAGGTCTTTTACCTGCTTATAATCAGAGTGGATTTCGGGAGCGGACATTTTGGAGGCAAGGCTTTCCACGGTTTTTCGCGAGTAGGCTATTTCTTTTTTAAGGGTTTCGGCGCGGCGCGTTTTTTTGCGGCTTTCGGCTTCCTGGCGCTTTTTTTCTTCCCAGTCCACGCTGTCGGCTTTGGGGGCGGCGGCGGGTTCGGGTTTTTTCCTGGCGCCGGCTGCTTCGGCCTGCAGTTGGTCCTGGCGGTGGCGGAAATAATCGTAGTTCCCTGGGTAGACGGTGGTCTTGCCCTGTTCTATGTGAACCACGGAATCGGCCAGGGCGTTGATGAAGTAGATGTCATGGCTGATAAAGCAGAGGGTGCCTTCGAATTCTTTGAGGGCGGCTACCAGGGCGTCCACGCTGGCCATGTCCAGGTGGGTGGTGGGCTCGTCCATCAGGATGACGTTGGGCGGGTCCATCAGCAGCTTCACCAGCATCAGGCGGCTTTTTTCACCGCCGGAGAGCACCACGGTCTTTTTATGCACATTATCGCCGGGGAAGAGGAAAGTCCCCAGCACGGTCCTTACCGTAAGCTCGGGGTTCATGCGGTCGTTGTCCATGGCTTCCTGCAATACGGTCTTGCGGGGGTCCAGTATGCCTTCGCGGTGCTGGGAGAAATAGCCTGTTTTAACGTTCAGGCCCAGCTTGCGCTCGCCGGAATCGGGCTCTATCACGCCTGCGAGCATTTTAAGCAGGGTGGATTTGCCGGCGCCGTTATGGCCGACAAAAGCCATCTTCTGGCCGCGCTGCAGTTCGAAATCGAAACCTTCGTAAACCCGTATGGGGTCATGCTCCGGCACATTGTAGACCTTGCTGATATTCCTGAGCTCCAGCACCTTGGTGCCGGTGCGGTTGGGCTGCGGAAAGCGCATTTTTACGGTCTTGGTTTCCGCTATCAGTTCTATGCGCTCCAGTTTATCCAGGCGCTTTATCATGCTCTGCACGCGGGAAGCGGTGGAAACGCGCGCGCGGTTGCGGGCGATGAAGTCTTCCATCTGCGCTATTTCTTCCTGCTGCAGGCGCCAGGCCGAATAGATCTTTTCTTTCTCCGCCTGGCGCTGGGCCACAAAATTCTCGTAATTTCCGTAGTAGGCGCGCAGGGTCTTTTCCTGCACCGAAATTATGGCGTTGCAGACGGTGTTCACAAAAGCGCGGTCGTGCGAAATAACGAAAATGGCGCCCTGATAGCCGGCCAGGTAGTCCTGCAACCACAGGAGCGAGTCCAGGTCCAGGTGGTTGGTGGGTTCGTCCAGGAGCAGCAGGTCCGGCTTTTTTATGAGGAGCCTTGCCATGGCCACGCGCATGGACCAGCCGCCGCTCAGGGTATTTACCACACGGTTAAAATCGGAGACCTTAAAGCCCAGGCCCATCAGTATGGCCTTTGCTTCGGCCTCTATGCGGCCGTCGTAATCCTCCACCCCGTCCAGGGTTTCCTCCACTACGGAGCGCTCGGAGGTGGGGGCGTTCTCCTGCGGCAGATATCCCACCACCACGCCTTTTTTGAACTGTATTTCCCCGTCGTCGACGTCTTCCTCGCGCAGCATCATTTTAAAAAGGGTGGATTTGCCAGAGCCGTTAGGGCCCACCAGCGCGAAACGCTCCCCCTCATTTATCTGCAGGGAGGCGTCCTCGAAAAGGGTCTGAGAAGAAAACGATTTGGAGATATTCCTGATGGTTATCATAGAAGCACGGCCCGTTTGCGGGTTTTTCTAGCAGTAAAATTTGCCGGGAACTGACAGGACAAGGAAAATCAAGCCAACCGGGAACTGCCGAGAACATATTTTAGCATTTTCCGGCGCGCATATAAAGTAAAGGCCCCTGCTGGCGCATTCAATAACGCTCTGATGACTTTGAAGCGCAAAAGATATACACTACACCATGTTAACATACACTAACTCCGGGGTTTATCATGAGACATGCAATTGCCGTTTTAGTGGTTTTACTTTGCGCGTTGCCGGCCGGGAGCGCGTTTATAGGCACCGGGGGGTTCCCGGCGGGAACAATGGTATCGGCCACCTCCGGGGATATCCCAATCGAGGAAATAAAACCCGGGGACAGGATACTGGCTTTTTCTGGGGAGAACCTGGTGCAGAGCACTGTGCGCGATACCTACAGCAAAAAAACTCTGTTATTGACTCTGGTTACGGAGCGCGGCAAACTGGTAACCACCAGTTATCACCCGCTGCTCACCTGGAAAGGCTTCACCGAGGCGCAAAAACTCAAGCCGGAAGACGAGGTAGCCGTACTGAAAAACGGCCGCCGCTCCTGGACAAAGGTCAAAAGCGTGAAATCAGGTAAAGTGGGGATAGTCTACAACATTGAAACCGGGCCGCCGCACACTTTTATAGCCAACGACTTCCTGGTGCACAATTAAAACGACCTCGGCGCCCGGAGAACGGGCGCTGCCGCCGCACGAACAGCCACCCGCGCGGCACTGTTATTGGCCGTACTGTTTTTCACTTTCCGGTTGAAAAGACGTTCTTTTGACGGGCAGAAAACCGCGCCCGCCGGCGGCGAATAAGGGTTATTGCGGCTGGAACAGCGTCCACCAATACGTTTCTTTACCCTTGAACTCGTTTTCATAATAGTTTTTGGAATTTTCAAACCCGGCAAGCCTGCGCTCAAATGGCGCCGCGTCAACACCGTCCTGCTGCGCCTGGGCCAGCGCGAGTTCCGTTTCGCTTATCAGGTTTTTCAGGAGTTTTATCCCGGTCTGCCGCGCTATGGCCGAGGGACCCGAATCCGGGCCATTCTCCACCCAGGTATTAACCTGCTCCGCCAGCGCCTCATCCCTTACACCGCTGAACACAGGCAACTCCGCCCTGGTGCCGAACAGTTCAAAATAGACCTCTGCGGCGCAGGCGTTTATCATGTATCTTTTTTCAGCCGACTCCGGCACGCCTATATGCACAAGCTCCGCGGCTTCACGCCCTATAAGCGCGGCATAATATTTATAACCGTTGGTACGGCCTCTTATATTTTCATTTATCAGGATAATCGGGCGCTTCTCTTTGCCGGCGCCCTCAACGCGCCACGCGCTGGGCGCGGTGAGCGCGGCGTCAAACTTAACCACGGCGTTTTTGGCGCGCAGCCATTCCACAAGCCAAACCCCGGTGCCGTCCATATTGTCGGCCATGGCCACCATCACAAAATCAAGGGAAATATTGCCAGGGGCCGCTTTTGGCGCGGCAGCGAAACAGAAGCACGGGACAGCGAATAACAGGGAAAATAAAAGCGGGGCAAACTTCTTCATTAAACCTCCTGCTCGAAGGCATATAAAAAGTATACCGCGCAACAGGAGGGACCGCGAGGGCATTAAGGGCAGGGCCAGGGGACCCTACAGGCCTAGATGGTTTTCACTCTATAGCCTGAAGCTTCAAGTTCTTTTTTCACGAACTCCCGGTGCTCCCCTTGTATTTCGAGAGTCCCGAGTTTTACCGTGCCACCCACGCCAAGGCGTTTTTTCAATTTACTAAGAAGCTCGTCTTTTCCGGCGGGATGCATGGGTAATTTTTCCACCAGCGTTACCCCGCTGCCTTTGCCGGTCTTGCGGAAGGAAACCCGTACGGGTTCGGTCTGCGTGCGTTTTTTTGGCGCCCCGGCAAGACCTTCCGGGCACTCACAGGGAGTTTTGCTGCAATCAGCACAGGTAATGCGCCCTTGCGGGCCCGTAGAATAAACCAGCCGGTCATCGCTGAGCATGATAGGACTCCTTGCTTATAAAAAAGCCCGCTGTCAAGCGGGCTTTTAAATTGCCACGTTAGTGGGCTTACTTTTTGGTAACGTTAGTGGCTTTAGGGCCTTTATCGCTTTCGGTCACTTCGAACTCAACGTCCTGACCCTCGGCGAGCGTCTTAAAACCTTCACCTTTGACATCCTGGTGATGTACAAAAAGATCCTTGCCGCCGTCGTCCGGGGTAATGAATCCGTAACCTTTCTGATCGTTAAACCACTTCACTTTTCCTTTAGGCATTTGTTTATTGCGTTCCTTTTTACTAATTTTTGCACCAAAAGCGTAGCCCTGATGCTTTGTCGTATATATAATACCTTATTTTTGCGAAAAATTAAAGGTTAGGCGTTTATCAGCCAAATTTTTTATTTACCCGATTTTGTACAATTCAAGCCATGAACATTAAAACCGCGCCTTTTTTAATATCTATCCTTCTTTTTGCAGGTACCGCGGCCTCCGGGGCCGCTAAGGCTTCGACAGTTTCATGTTTTGTGGATATCTCCTCGGCGGCCGGTCTGACGGGGGCCAGCGCCCAGAACGTAACCTGGACGGACATAAACAGAGATAACCGGCCCGACGCCGTTATTACCGGCAACAGGAATGGCCCCGCGCTAGAGGTTTTCTTGAATGTGGAAAAAGACGGCGGGCACGGTTTTGTTAACTTCACGGAAGAATCGGGCATTAACCGCCAGCCCGGCATCAGCACAGGGTCCAGGGTCGGCTCCTTCCAGATTTTCGGCGATGTGGACAACGATGGCGACGCCGACATCTTCAGCGGCATGTACTGCGAATTCGAAAAGCCCAAAACCGGGACCGGCTCGGAAATTCCGCTTAAAGACGCGGACGGCAATATAATTTTCGACAAGCCGGACCACGGGCTGCGCTCTGAAATACTTTTAAACGACGGAGCCGGCAGGTTCACGATACTCAGCAATTCAGGCGTAAATCTGCCCCCCGAGACCGCGGCCTCGGCGGCTTTTTTCGACTATGACAACGACGGCAACCTGGACTTGTTCGTTGGCAACTGGTACAAGGAGTACGGGATTTCCTACATAAGCTATCCCAGCCGCCTCTACCGCGGCCTGGGCGACGGCAGGTTTGCGGAAGTTACCGAGGCCGCGGGCCTGCTGACGCAGCCCACCGAGGGCAGGCCCGACTCAAGCCGTCCCGTATACGGGGTTTCACATTGCGACTGGAACAACGACGGCTTGCAGGACATACTGGTTTCGGTTTACGGGCGCCAGGCCAACCGCCTGTGGAAGAACAACGGCGACGGGACTTTTACCGACGTGGCGCCAGCCACCGGCTTCGACGGCGACGAAATACGCCACGGCCGCTACCCCCCCGGCACAAAGCGCGAACCGGAAGGCGAATGGCGCTCGCACGGCAACACCTTTTCCGCCGCCTGCGCCGATTATGACAACGACGGCGACATGGACGTCTTCCTGGGCGAAATCACCCACGGCTGGGCCGGGGAGGCGTCCGATCGTTCCAGCCTGCTGGAAAACCTGGGCGAAAAGAGCGGCTTCGCTTTCCGACGTGACGCCGAGTTGCTCCACCGTGTACACCAGAGCACAAAGAGCTGGAACCAGGGCGATATGCGGGTGACCTGGCTTGATTTCGACAATGACGGCCGCCTGGACCTGCTTGTTTCCAGCGGCGATTATCCTGACGGCCAATATCTGCGTCTTTACCGGCAGTTGAAACCGGGCAAGTTCGAGGATGTCACGCAGGAAGCCGGCTTTAACTGGGAAAGCTCCGCCGGGATCTCGCTGGCGGACTACGACGGCGACGGCTACACGGACATACTGGCGGGAAAATCCTGGATGCGCATGCCGAAGGATAAGCGCATAGGCGATTTCCCGGCCGGCGCTCTTTTTAAAAATGAGACGGTTAATAAAAACAACTGGCTGGCGGTAATCCTTGAAGGCAAGGGCACGGGAGGCGCCAACAAGAACGCCATAGGAGCGCGCGTAACGCTTAAAACCGGGAAAACCCGGCAAGTGCGCGAAGTGCTGAGCGGCACGGGCAACGCCGGCCAGGCGAATTCACTAACACTGCATTTCGGGCTGGGCAGGGCTAAAAAGATAGACGCCCTGGAAGTGCGTTGGGGAGACAAAGCCGGCTCGGTTTCGGTTTTTAAGAATGTCCCGGTAAACACCTATATAAAAATCGGCCAATCCCCCGAAATACTTACGCCTTTAGCCCGGACTGGAACAAAAAATTAAATCTTTGCCCTGTAAAGGGTGTCCCGTCTTTCGAGAAATTAATATCGGCCGCTCACTCCCAGTTGGCCCGGTAAGGCATTGAAACACCAATCTTTATATTTACCGGCAGCGGAGAACTTTCCCTGTTGAATTTCAACCCCTTACCCATATTCTGCGCGGCAAATCCGACCGAGAGATCTTCACCGCTGATAAGAAGACCAAGGTTCATCGCCAGCGTTTAGGCCGAGCCCAGGATCTCGGCTTTCACGCCTTTAACCGCCGCCAACCCTCTGGGCCAAAAGACTGAAAGATGAGAGGCCTTTTGAGCCTTAAAATTATGGCACGTTTATAATATCATTTCATCTGAGCTGGCGGGTTTACCGTTATTCTTGCGCAGCAGGGAGAACAATGTGAATGTAAAATTTTACCCCTTACTTTGTTTACTCAGCGCGGTCTGCCTGGCCCCGGCGCAGGCAACGCAGCTTTCCGGCGACGCGGTTTTCTTTAAAGCGCTATCCGGCATCAGCGGCGGTGCAGCGGTTTCCCGGCCGCAAATCTCCCCCGCCAAACCCGTAAGACTTAACGCTCCGTTCAACAACAAAAACGGCATTTCCGCCCAGCTGGACGAATGGCTGGGAATCTTCCACTACCTGGAACTTCAACCCGCCATGGACCTGGCCGCCATGTCCGGCGAAGTGGTGCTGGGCCTGGCCGGCGGCACTTATAACGGGGTGATCCTCGGCGAATCCCACGGCACCCAGCCGGAGATAACCGCCGGCATACGCATTGTAAAGGACGTGCTGGCCGCGCGCGGGATAGGCGCTTTCTCCCGGGAAAAAGAGACTTTCCCCGCCATAGATTTTCTGGCCGCAAAGAACGTGCCGGTACTTACGTTCAAAAACCAGTTCAAGCCGGAGCCCGATGTGCAGGCCGGCCTTAAGGCCGCCGGCAAAAAAATACTGGTAACCTATACCGGGCACGCCCACACCGCGGTGCGTCTTAAGAACTATTTTCTTTTCACCCTGCTGGAAGGCAAACCCTGGGGCTACGTTCCCGGCGGCAAGGACATGGTAACCGTTGAAGACTCCTTCCTCAAAGAGCAAAAAAACCCGGTAATTGTGGCCATGTTGACCGAGGCGCGGGTACTGCGCCGCGTGGAACAGATGTTCCTGCGCAAATTCATTGGCGAGGCCGGCATCTCCGCCCAGGAGTATTTTAAGAACCTGCAAACCCTGAGGAACCTCTGGGAAGCTAAGGTTATGCAGTACCCCTCCCACGCGCAAGACATCTATTTTGTACGCTCTCCTGAACAAGCCAACCTGTTCGTGGGAATAACCCCCGGCGAACGCAGGCCGGTGGCGGTTGACGCGGTGCTGCAGGTGCTGCCCCTGCCGGAATTCTCCGCCTGGCTTGGCGGCGAGAAAATAAAAACAGTGGAATCCCTCTGGGGCAGCGACGAGACCGGTGTGTCGTACCGCGTAGTAGTGCGCAAATTCAGCGGCGACCTTTTTGAACGGACCATCAGGCCCTGATGGCGTTCATACTTAAAAGCGTGCTGGGGCTGGCCACAGTGGCCTTTGGCCGGGTATATTTTACGGACCTGGCCAGAAACCGCGCCTCTTTTTCCCGCAAGTCCGGCCCCGGACTGACGGCCATAGGGTTCATCACCAACTTTTTCGACACGCTGGGCATAGGCAGCTTTGCCCAGCAAACCGCGCTTTTTAAATTTTTCCGGCTCGTAGACGACCGCCTGATACCCGGCACCATGAACGCGGGCAATACTATCAACACCGTAATGCAGGCTTTTATTTTTTTATCCGCCGTGCAGGTGGACCCCTTAACCCTGGTCTCCATGTCGGCAGCCGCGCCGCTGGGGGCTGTACTTGGCGCCGGCGCAGTGGCCAGAATGCCGCGCCGCCGCATACAGCTGGGGATGGGAATAGGGCTTCTGGTTGTAGCGCTAACTATCCTGGCAGGCCTGCTCGGGCTGATGCCGCTGGGTGGGGAAGCCCTGGGGTTGGCCGGCGGAAAACTTGTTTTTATAGTAGTTATGAGCTTTATTTTCGGGGCACTGCAGACCATAGGCATCGGTTTCTACGCTCCCTGTATGGCCATGGTCTACGCGCTGGGTATGCACCCGCGCACAGCTTTCCCTATAATGATGACCGCCACCGCCATGCTGATGCTGGCCGGCAGCTACCGCTTTATAAAGGAAGGCGCGTATGACCGCAAAGCCGCCCTTGCCCAGACCCTGGGCGGCGCGGGGGGCGTCATACTGGCGGCCTTCGTGGTAAAAGCACTGCCACTGACGGTCATGAAATGGGTGGTATGCGCGGTAGTGCTCTACACTTCGGCGTGGATGTTCATTTCAGCCGCGGAAAAAGAAACCCCTGAGCCCCGGCCGGGATTGCCGGCATAAAACGCCTGAGACCGGCCCCCTGCCGGGACCGGTCTCAGGCACGGCCGGTATCCCTTCTATTTTGACTGTTTGAGTATTTCCCTTGCCCGCACTTTGGCTTCGGCCATTTTTGCTTTTTCCGGCTCATCAAGCGGGATAACATCACCGCTGTCCAGGAGTTCTTTTACCTTGGCCAGGAGCGCCGTTTTAGCGCCAGGGGAGGCAAACCACCGCCGGGAATCCTTTTCCATCTGCTCGTAGGTAATATCCTTGCTGTTCTTGATGCGCGAGGCCCAATACCGGGCTTCTATATCGAACACAGTACTATTTATCTCATCCACCCGTTCCATTTTCGCCCGGCGGGCTGCCATGGCCGGGGTATCGGGCTTGCCTGCCTGAAGTATAGAACGAGCCTTTGCTTTACCTTTCTCGAATCTTTCCTGCTCTTCCGCGGTAAGGGCCCGCGCAGTTCCGGCATCAAGGATATCCTTGATCTTGCCCAACAGCATAGCTTTAGTCTCGGGCATGGCTGTCCAGTTCGCTGAATTCACCACAAGTTTATCATAGGTTATATCACCAGTATTTTTTATACGCCAGGCCCAGTGCATTGAGTTAACATCGGCAATTTCTTTTTGTACTCTGTCTATTTCCAGCAGTTTATCTTTAGGCAAAGCGCGGCCAGACATCGATCCGGCGCGCCTGCCGGGTGACGCCCCCTGTTTATCAGCTGGCGGCGTTTGAGCGGCGGCAGGATCCGCGTAAAAAGCCGGTCCTGCAAGCAAAGACAGCAAAACAGTTGCAAGTATAATTCTCATTAAAATTACCTCCCTAACCGGTTTAAACATTGAAATATCAACAGCCATATCCCGGACAGCCTGCTTGCAAGAATATTATATACAAAATAGACCAGGCACACTGCCATCCACAGACCGGAAAACCGGAAAATAAAACATTACAATTTAAAGAAATTTCTTATTTTAGAGAGCAGATCCTGCTGTTCCGTTTTAAGGCCTTTCACTGCCCCGGCCCCGGCCATTATTTCCCTGGCCTCAGTAAGTTCTATCCGCCTACTGGCCAGCAACGCGGCTATGGATTCCGCTATTTCCGGGCGGCTGGCCAGCACTCCGGCAAAGCCCTCCCGGTCAAGCCTGTAGCAGCGCACCTCCCCTGCGGCTACGGCAGTGGCGGAGCGCGGCTCCCCGGTAAGTAGCCCGGCTTCACCAAGGAAATCACCGGGACCAAGCGTCTTTACCGCCCGGTAATCCATGTTGCCTTCGCGATACAGGCGGACTTCCGCCGCCCCCTGGTAAATTATGTAAAGCCAGTCGGCCACCGAACCCTGCCGGGTCATGATCTCACCGCTGGCAAATGGCGTGGACTTAAGGCGGCCGGCAAGTATTTCCTTTTCCTTTTCGGTCAGCACCTGGAACACGTACACCCCGTTAAGGGCGGCCAGGCGCCTTTCCTGCTCCTCCTTCCTGCTTTTCTCCGCCACTTCCTCCGCGGCCTGGGCCAACACCATGGTCCTGCCGTGCACTGAAAGCTTTATGCCTGCGCGTGAGAGCGCGTAAAACACCCTGGCGCGCACCCGGGCGTCCACACCACCGGGAGCGGAAAAATCGGTCAGCCAATAGCGGGCCTCATACAATACGCTGCCAGGCTGAAAATCCTTTATAATGCAGTCGGGCGCCGGTTCGGCGGCCACCCCGGGGGGAGGGTCGTCCCGCAAGGCCTGCTCCACGGGCCCTATAACTTCCCCGGGCTGCTTGTCGTAATAAACATTGAAAGACACCGTGCGGAAGCGTTTATTGCCGGCCGCACGCCCAAGCACCACCACCGAACCTTTCATCAGCACGATATTAGGGATTATTATCAGGTCCCCCGACAAAGTCTCCAGCGTGGTCTGGCGCCAGCGGATTTCACGCACTACCCCCTCGTTCTCATCAATGCGTATCCTGTCCCCGGGAACGAAAGTGTCCTCCAGGTGCAGCACCATGCCGCCTATGACGTTGCCCAGGGTATCCTGCAGCGAAAAAGCAACAACGGCGGTAACCACGGCTGAAGTGGCGAGTATCCCGCTGAGGTCGGCTCCCGAAGCCGAAAGTACCGCGAGGCCAGCCGCCACATAAGCGCCGGCAAGAATAAGGTCCTGGAGGATCTTGGGGACACTGACCCTGAGTTTGGGCAGAACCACGGAAAAAGTAAGCGTGCCGGCCACATTCGCGGCGGCAATAACCGCCAGCAGCTGGGAAATAATATAACCAATTTTAACAAGGCCGCCGGCCCCGGCACCCGCGCCCAGCATGCCGGCAACCACTATTCCCGCCATGGAGATTACCGCCAGCAAAGCGGAAGTGCCCATTCTTTTACGGGAGGCCCGGTCAAAATAATAAAGGAGCCCCACGCACAAAAAAAGCGCGGGATAAAAAACGGCCATCCAAGGGTGGAATAACTCGCTTATGTTTACCATCAGTACATTGTAGAAAATACCGGGGCACGCAGTCGCGGGATAATGGGAACCTTAATCCTCCGGATAGTCGTCCCAGTAGTCATTATCCGCTGGAGTGGACTTCATTTTACGGATAAGCGTGGTCCAGTAAGAAGCCGCGGCAAAGGACATCTGGTCATAGTTATCCTCATCCATGTAAACGACCGGCAGGTAGGCGGCAAGGCCCGAGGCGTCCTGGAACCCCCCGGTAAATTCACTGGCAATCACTACTTCCGTGCGGATGTAATCATTAAGCGCCGCGGCCCGCACAACCGGGTCCTTGGCGTCGGCGTCCACTATCTGCGCGAAATGCCCCAGGTCCCGGGCGTCCGGGTCGGCGAACTTAAGAGTTTTGCGCCGTGAATCTTTGGCGAACTGCATGTCGCCGCCGGCCAGCAACGCGTCCGCAAGCGCGCCCAGAAAGCGCACATAATCCTGACCCGTGTTAGGCTCGGTCTCTTCAGACCCCAGTATAACGTCCGTATATTTGCGCAATTCGTACACGCCCTGGTTTGCGTCAAAGACCTTTGGGCCCATGCGCAGCCCGGTAAAGGCCTATGCGCGGCGGCTGTTTAATAAATACAATAACAGCAATGACCGTCCCGGAAAACCCGTTTGCGCAGATGGAAGACCCTGAACGCCGTTTTGACAGAATGGCGCGGCTTGTGGGCCCAGACGCTATTGCAAGGCTAAAAGCTTCCCACGTCATGGTTATAGGGTGCGGCGGGGTTGGCTCCTGGGCCGCCGAGGCGGTAGCGCGCGCGGCGGTAGGCCGCATAACGCTGATAGATTTTGACACTGTCTGCATCCGGAATTTCAACCGGCAACTGCAGGCCCTGAGCGGTATGATAGGCAAACCCAAAGCCCCCCTCCTGGCCGAACGCCTGCGCCTGATAAACCCCGAGGCCCGCGTGGACGGTATAGCCAACTACTTCAATGATACCACCTGCGCTGCCCTTATGAAGGAGCGGCCGGATTTTGTTATAGATGCCATAGACCACGTAACCTCAAAATGTTTCCTGATAAATTACTGCCGCGCGACTAAGCTCCCCCTTATCGTCTCTACCGGCTCCGGCGGGCGCCTGGACCCCACTCAGGTACGCGTGATGGACCTGGGCCGCACTGAGATAGACCCGCTGGCCAGAGCGGTCCGTCAGATACTGCGCGAAAAATACAATTTTCCGAAGAAAGGCGATTTCGGCATCCAGGCCGCCTGCACACTGGAACTGCCGCTGAAGCCGCACGAGGCGCTGGAGCAGACGGACTGCAAGGCGGGCTGCCTGTGCCCCCAGGGCGAGAACGAGTTCCAGAGCTGCACTAAAAAAAGCGTGGTGATGGGCACGGCCGGTTTTGTGACCGGAGCCTTCGGCATGGCCTGCGCCGCGGCGGCCGTAAAACATCTCTGCGCCGGACCAGCGCCGCTGCCGGGCCAGGTAAACTAACCGAACAGGTAGAGCTCCTCTTCGGCACGGGTAACCCCGGTATACAGCCAGCGCCGCCACATTTCGTCGTCCATCTGCGCGAAACGCTCTTCGAACATCACCACTTTTTTTGCCTGGCTGCCCTGTGCTTTGTGCACGGTAAGCGCGTAGCCGAAGTCGAACAGGTCGCCCATGGCGGCCAGCCGCCTGTCTTTGGTGAAGTTAATCCCGCTTTTAGCCCCGAACTGCGGCGCGTAGATAAACCCCGAGTAAAGCCTGGCATTGTCATCCATCTTTATCTCCGCCCTGTACCAGTCCTTTTGGGCCGCCTCAAGGTTCAGTATAGTACCCAGCATGCCGTTGCAGACGGCTTTTTTGTGATTGTTGCGCAGGCAGATAACCCTGTCATTACGGGCCGGTGCAACGGTTTCAAAACCCAAAGAGTTGCGGATAAACTGGTTTATCCTGGTACGCGTAGAATTATAACCGCACAGGATCAAAGTGTCCGGCGAGTAAGCTTCAAGCAGTTCCCCCGTTTTTTCCTGCGCGTCTGGGTCCTCGCGCAGATATTTCACCACCCCGGCGCCGTATTGCTTCACAGGCACCCGTCCCGTGGAGCGGGCATACTCGGAAACTTTAATTATAGGATTGTCTTTTGCCTGCCGGTGAATCTGCGTCAGCAGAATCTCCGGGCGCTCCATAAGGTTGAACTTACCGGAGATGGGCGGCAACTGGCCATGGTCCCCCACCGCTATTACGGGGATGTTGTAAGACAACAGGTCCCGCCAGATAAGCCCGTCCACCATGGACGCCTCATCCACAATTATCAGGTCGCGCTCCAGCGCGTCCCGGCGTTCCCAGCCGGTTATCTGCCCCCCCTGGTCTTCCAGGGGGGTATAGATAAGGCCGTGGATGGTGCTCACGCTGTCTTTAGCGCACAGCGCACCGGCTTCTTTAAGTTTATTTTTCAGGT
>Ga0156396_1027_pt1 | contig 16383 bp, 14 predicted proteins | sample RifOxyA3_FD_108040 | JGI IMG/M metagenome (GOLD analysis project Ga0156396, IMG submission 108040) | Elusimicrobia bacterium RIFOXYA12_FULL_57_11 | reverse complement strand
AGATCGGCGCATTCGAAAGAAACGTTCCGGGCGGTCCAGTTTCGCTGCGCGGTGTCTACCAGTTCCGCATTCGAGTCGATTCCCCTGGCGCGCCCGCATTCGAGGGCCAGCAGCCAGGTACCGAGGCCTTCGCCGCAGCCCGCGTCCAGCACACTTTTCCTCTCCCCTATCAGTCTTGCCGCGAATTCAAAGTAACTTATCAGATAGAGCATCCTTCTGGGGGTATGGAGGTACTGGTAGGAAAGCATTTTTCCCAGTTCTATCTTCCTGCCGGCGATGTCGGGTTTTTCTTTTTTAAGTTTCATTTTCTTTTGTTGCATGCGAGCGCGATGACCTGACGCGTCGATGGAGTCACCCCTGTGTGCACTGTTTCCCCGTCTACGGCAAACAGGAAGACGTTCTCAAAGAATTCCCGCATCTTTTTTTTGAGGCTCTGCGCCGGCAAAGCGGCTTTGTTGGCCGCGCCGACAACAGCGATGCCATCACGGCGGAGATTCAGGGCTAAGGTCCGGAAAAAAAGGCCATAGGACCGCGGAGGGAGACTGTCGACCAAGCCCAGGCTTACGATCGTGTCGAAATCGCCCAGTCTGTTCCCAAGTAAATTCCAGTCCAGGAACCGGCGTTTTTTTGAAGTCCAAAGCCGGCGGGCGGTAGACACTGCCTCGCTTTCGGCGTCTATGCCCATATAGCCCTTGGCCAATTCGCTCAGGATAGGGGCCCCGGTCCCTTCGCCGCAACCCCATTCCAGGATCTCCCTGCCGGCGGAACCCATCTTGGCCGCGAATTTGTACCGGGCTAATGAAAAGACCAGTTTTTCAGGACTTTTGCGTATCCAGCTGGTCAGGCGCGGTCCCAGCCGGAGGGAATCGTTCCCCATCAGTGTCATTACGCCGCGCCACTTTTCTTTTTCAGAACCGGCGTTTTTTTTCATAAATTCCATGCCCAGGCCGCGGCCACAGCTTTTAAGTAGTCAGCTAACGGTGTAAAAGCGAGCCCGGTTTCGCGCAAGAGCCTTTCCGGCCTCATCGAGGTGTCCTTCGGGCGGCCCGGCAGGACGGCGTCTAGGGAGACCCTTTCCACCCTTTCCGGCGGGACGCCCATTTCCGCGGCAAGTTTGGCGGCTAGCCCGTAGCGGGACCATTTCTCGGCGGAACAGGCGTTCACCGCGCCGGAAGTTCCGGCGGCCTGCAGCCCGGCCACGACTTTCAGCAGGTCGCCCACGAATAAAGGGCAGAACTTCTGGTCGTAAGCTGCCCGCATACTCTTTCCTTCAGTCAGCGTCTGCGCCATTTCATCCAAAAGCGTCCCATCATTCTTCTTGAGGCCGAAGATCTTACTAAGTCGTACCGTGAGGAAATAACCATTGGTTAGCCCGCTTATTTCGGCTTCGACTTCCGCTTTTTCCCTGCCGTATTCTGTTGTGGGGCTCGCGGGGGCTTCGTCAGTGTAGTCACCTGATACGCCGTCGAAAATATAATCGCTGGATGCGAATATGGGTTTTATGCCTTCTGCCGCCAGTTGCCGGATAAGTTCGAGCGTGCCCGTGACGTTTATCTTCCGGGAATAGTCCTTGCGTGTTTCACATGCCGCTACATTGGTAACGCCGGCCAGCAGCAACGCCTGCTTGTGCCCGGTTTCGGCCAGTTTCATCCGGGAGATGTCCGGGGATTCCAAGTCTAAAAAAAACTCATTCCGCCCTTTTGGGTTGCGGCTCGCGCCCGCGCAATCCGGATGCAACTGCCGGTAAAACGGTAAAAAATATGAACCAATAAAGCCGCCGCATCCAAAAACGGCTGTTTTCGGCAGTTCTGCCGGCCGCTCGCCAGCGTTAAAATTTCTTTCTGTCGACATGTTTCCTACTCAAAATAAATAAGGGAATGATCGCCGGTATACCCCGCGAGGCCGAAGAACCACTCCCATTCCTTGGGGGTGAAGAAGCATTCCCCGGTAAGGACCCAATACATCAGGTTCACTTTTTCCTCTTCGTTCCTGTAAGATTCCGTCGTTATGTATTTGCCGCGTTTTCCCACCCGTTCCGTTTCCTTCAGGGCGGTTACCATGTCGTAGCAATAGAAGTTGTGTATGACGTTTATCGAGAGCACCAGGTCGAAGCTTTTGTCGGGGAAAGGGAGTTTTCTTGCGTCGCCCTTAATGAGGAAAGGCCGGACCTCTTCTTTAGAGTGCTGGATCGCATAGTCGGAACTGTCCAGCCCGCAGACTTCGAGGCCCGGCACGGCCTGCGTCAGGTCGTAGAGGAGGAAAGCCTTGCCGCAGCCGACGTCCAGCACGCGGTCGCCGGCTTTCAGCTTGTAATGAGCGGCAATCGCGTCCGCGACCTTGCGCCAGCGTCCGTCGTATTTGAAGCCGCCGTAGCCGAACTTGCGGTCGCCATCCCAATAGTTCCTGTCGTATTTTTTGGCTATCTCGATGGCTTTTGCCTTCGGATACTCATTGACGCGCGCGAGGTAATCGCGCTTGGTCCTGGTGTGCAGCGAAGAGATGAAGTCTATGTAAGACATTTAAGAAGGCCTCCTTTTCTGTCGCCCGGGCACGCAGCTTTATTTACTGCTTGTGAAGGTACTGGAGGGGGAGGTCCCTTATCAGTTCCCAGTTCTCCTCCACCCACCGTATTGTTTCCCTGAGACCCGCTTCCAGCGGGACCGCGGGTTTCCATGAAAAATATTTCCGGGCTTTGGCCGAGTCTATAACGTAAGCCGCGTCCTGCCCGGGCCTTTCCGCGACGGCCTCCGTGGAATCTTCGAAAGATTTGCTCATCAGCCGGCAGACCGTCGCGACCAGGTCGCGGATAGAAATGCCAGAATCCGGAGAAAGATGGTAAATCTCTCCGATCCGGCCTTTGAACAATATCTCCCGTTCGCCGCGCGACACATCGCGTATGTGGATATAGGATTTTATGGCCTTGCCTCCGCCGTGCAGCTGGATCTTTTTTCCGGTCTTCAGGCAGATGACGGAGCGCGGGATTATCTTAAAAAGCTGCTGCCTCGCGCCATATACGTTTGTGGAGCGGACGGTCAAAAGGGGGAATTTGAACTGCCGATGATAGGCTTTAAGCAGCATATCAGCGGCGGCTTTCGATGCGGCGTAGGGTGTGCTGGGGTTAAGCGCGGCGGCCTCGTCTATTTTGCCGGTAAAATCCCCGTAGGCTTCGGGAGAGGAAATATGCAGGTACCTGCGGAGATAGTTCTGCTTGCGCAGGTGGTTGACCAGGCGGGCTAGTGCCACGCAGTTGGTCTCGAGCCAGTCTTCGGGGCGGTCCCAACTGGGCGCGACTTCCCCTTGTGCGGCAAAGTTGACCATGTGGTCAGGCTTTTCCGAATCCAGTAATCCGAGCAGCGCCGGCATGTCGTGGTTAAGGTCCAGTTTGAAGTAGCGGTACCGGGAGAGGTCTTTGCGTAACTTATAGCTGAGGAACAGAGAGCTTTTTTCAGCAGAACGGCTTATCCCGATGACCTCGTTCTCCGGGTCGTCGAGCAGGAGGTCCACCAGGTCCTGTCCTGAAAAAGAGTCGGCCCCGAGGACCGCTATTTTGCGTTTGCCCATAAGTTATCGCGGAAAGAGGTTCCCGTTCCTGAGCCCGGCTTCCACTACTGACAGCGCCTTTACGGCCTTTTCCAGCTGCAGTTCTTTTTGCGCGGCCAGTTTTTCCGGGCCGCAGGCGAAAGAACGCCTTTTTGCCCCGGCCGGCAGGAAGCAATTCAGCATGATACAGCACCATTTTACCCTATATGCGGGCAAAAGAACAGGTATGCGTAGGGCGTGTTTCTTCGCGTTTTTCATCCTGCGCAGTACCGTTTTCAGGAACCACGGGTAGTGCTTCATGGAGACCGGTATGGCCGGCTGGCAGAAAAAGTCGCTGACCGTTTTGGCGGGGTCGTCCCAGCCCGCGTACTCGAAATCGATGAATTTCAGGCGGCCGCCGGGTTGGAGGATAGCGTTATGGAAGCCGAAGTCGGACGGGGAGATACGGCGTTCTTCCGGGGCCAGTTCTTTTCCGGAGTCCAGGCCGCGCTCCGCTGCCGCGGCGAGTATTTCCCGCGAGACAGAAGCCCAGAGCGGGGCTAGTTCTTTTTTGGTGAAGGCCGCCGCTTTCCTGCCGGCGGGGGAGCGGTCTTTCAGTGAAGCCAGCCTCCGGACCCGCGCGGAGACCAGGCGCAAATGTTCATCTATGGAGAAACAGGCTTCGGAAGCGCCGGGCAACCGTTCCGCCGCTTTGTCGCGTCGGAATTCGTTCAGCCCGCGATAAAACTCCAGCGCCTGGCGTACCAGCGCCGGGGTCACGGCTCCGGTGCGCACTTTCGTGCCTTCAGCGTATTCGTACAGGGCTATGCGGGCCCGGTTGTCGCGGGCCAGGGGGAGGGGGACGCCGCGCGGGGCGTGTGCGTGCGCGAAACTACAGAAAGCGAATTCGGTGTCCAGGCGGTTCCTTATGTCCGCGCGGTGGCGGAAATAATGTTTGAGCAGGAACGTCTTTCCGCCGGCGGAGACCTTATAAACTTTGTTATTGGAGCCGCCGGAAAGCGCAGAAAATCCCAGGGCGCCGCGGCAGCCGTGCGCGTAAAGAAGGCGTTCCGCGGCTTTCAGGAACGCGGAGGTCCCGCTTACCTGTTGAATATAATGTTTCCGACTTGTTCCCACGAGATCGCCTTTTGGTAGCGGGCGTCCGGGCGCCCCGTATTATGAGGATCGAACAGTATCCTTTGAGTCCGTTCCGGGAACCCAGGTTCCAGCAGGAATTCCGGAAGATCATCTATAAAAAAATCGCACTTGTTCGCGGCGATGAGCTCGATTTTTTCCTGTTTGGTCGGCACGAAATTAACTTCGGCGGGGTTGATGCCTGTGTCTGCCGTTTCGTAAAAGCCATTGGCTCTGAGCCAGTTCCTGGCCGCTTCGGGGAGATTGTGGGCCGGGCCTTTGAAGGGCCGCGGAGTTTTGTGGCTGATTATCAGCGCTTTGACCCCTTTCTGCCGACAGGACCTGAGGAAGTCCAGGACCCCGGGGAAAGGGCGGCAAAGTCTTATCCCTTCGCCGTAGATGTAGCCCTGCAGCCGTATCCAGTCGTCCTCCCCTCCTTCGGAGCGCAGGTAGTTCCTGATAGCTTCTTTGTCGGCGGGGACGGAGGCGGGTATCGAAAATTTTTCCCTGACCGTTCCGTCAAAAACGTGGTCGTAGCAGACGATGGTGTTGTCGAAATCTATGCCGATGATATTTTTTTCAGCCATGCGGTGGCGTCCGTCTATTTCAGAGACATGTCTATCAGCGGCCGCAGGACGGCGCCGGATTCCAGGTCATCGAGCGCGGAGCTTATTTCGCCAAGTTTGTAACTGCGGGAGATCAGGGACGCGAGATTGAGTTTTCCCGCCGCCATCATGCGCATATAACGAGGGTAGTCCCGCTCCGGGACGGACGCGCCGCCCCAAGTGCCGAGCAGGCTCTTGCCCATATTGAACTGCACCGGGTCTATCGCCGCCTTCTCGCCGTAGCGGACATTGCCTACCACGGCTGCCGCGCCGCCCTGGGCGCGAACGCAGGACAGCGCCTGCGAGATAACGACCGGTATCCCGGTGGCTTCCACCGCCATGTCGAGGCCGGTCTTTACTATCGATCGGATCTCGTTGACCGGGTCGCAGGAGGAGGCGTCTATCAGGTGGGTGGCCCCGAACTGTTTTGCCGCTTCCAGTTTGTTTTTAAGTATGTCGATGGCGATTATAGGAAAACAGCCGCTAAGGCGCGCTCCCGCCACCGCGCAGAGGCCCACACCCCCTGCGCCGAAAATGGCGATGCTCTGCCCGGGCCGGGCGCCCAGGGTGTTGATGACTGTCCCCAACCCTGTGGCCACCGCGCAGCCGAGCAGGGAGGCCTCCAGCATCGGGACGTCGTCAGGAACTGGCGTAAGGCGGTTTTCGCTTATAACGGAGAAACGGCTGAAAGTGGCGATGGCCCCCGAATTAACTTTTTTACCGTTCCATCCGTATACGGAGCCTGGTACGTCCGCGCCGGAGCCCTTTATCCAGGAAAGTACCACCTTGTCCCCGGTCTTTACCTTGGTTACGCCTGCCCCGGTTTCCCTGACTATCCCGCTCCCCTCGTGGCCGAGACAATGCGGCAGGAAGGGGTCCGCGCCCCTGAGTCCCCGGCATTCAAGCAGCTGGGTGTGGCAGACTCCGCTGTAAAGTATTTCAACCAGGGCCTGGCCCGGTTTAAGGACGGGTATTTCCAGCTCTACTACCTGTGGCGGCGCGCCGGCTTCGATCAGTATGGCAGCTTCGGTCTTCATATCTTTGCTCCGTTCCTTCCGTGCGGGGAGGAACCTTTTAATTTTTACCGGGTTTCAGCGCCCGGAGTATCCCGCCGCAGATATTGTCGGCTGTAAGCCCGAAGCAGTCCCTTGCATATTGCTGCCGGCCCGCGGTATGGAAGAACCTGTCCGGGGTCGCGAACTCGAGCAGGCGGGCTTTTTGGTCCGGGGCCTGCGCCAGCCACTGGGCCACGGCCGAGCCGACGCCTCCCATGATGCTGTGCTCTTCTATCGTAGCTACTATTGAAAACCTGGAGAATGCGGCCCGCAGCAGTTCTTCATCCAGCGGTTTTGCTGTGTGCAGGCTGACCACTTCGGCGGTGATGCCGTGTTCTTTAAGCGCTTTGGCCGCCGCCGCCGCCGTAGGAAGCATGTTCCCTACACCGAGAAGGCAGACTTCGCTTCCTTTAGAGACGATAATGGCCTTTCCTATCGCGAAATCCGGCGGTGCCTGGTGCACGGCTGGTTCGCCTTTCTTGCCCAGCCGCAGGTAAACGGGGCTATCCTGTTCCAGGGCTTTTCTGAGCGCCAGTGTGGCTTCCATGGCGTCTCCGGGGCAGATTATCTTCATATTGGGGAGAGCACTCAGGAAAGCGATGTCTTCGCACGACTGGTGGGACGCACCGTTTTCCGCATAGGACAGTCCGCCCCCCACTCCTACTATAATGACCGGCAGGTTGTGGTAAGCGATGTCTATGCGTATCTGTTCCAGGCACCTGGTGGTGGAAAAAGACGCGATGGTGTAGGTGACGGGGCGCAGGCCGCACATCGCCATTCCGGCGGCCACGCTCATCATGTTAGCCTCGGCGACTCCGCAATTAAAAAATCGCCCGCGTACTTTTTTTTTGTAGTCGTCGAACAGCTTGTTGCCGATGTCCCCGGACAAGAGGACTATTTTTTCATTCTTTTCCGCCAGCGCGGTTATTTCCCGGGCAAATGCGTTTCTCATTCGAGTTCTTTAAGCGCGTTCTTCAATTCTTCTTCGTTAGGCACTCTGTAATGCCAGTTATTATTGTCTTCCATGAAAGAAACGCCCTTTCCCTTTACGGTCTTGGCCACGATTACGGACGGTTTTTCATCCCCGCCTGAAGGGGCTCTGAGGGCGCGCAGGAGCGCGGCCATATCGTGCCCGTCCACTTCCTGCGTGCGCCAGCCAAAAGCTTTCCATTTTTCAGCCAGCGGCGCCAGCGCCAGCACCTCTTCGCTTCTGCCGGTAGCTTGCCAGCGGTTGTAATCAATTATCGCGGTCAGGTTGTCGAGTTTCTGGGCAGGGGCCATCATTGCTGCTTCCCAGACAGACCCCTCGTTGCATTCCCCGTCACTTAACACTACGAACGTGCGGTAATCGAGCCCCAGGGTTTTGCCTGCCAGCGCCATTCCCAGGCCCAGCGAGAGGCCGTGCCCGAGCGAGCCGGTGGCGGCCTCGATGCCGGGTACGCAACCCGGGTAAGGATGCTCGGCAAGGCAGGCGCCGGGCCGGCCGAAAGAGGCCAGCGTGGTTTCGGGAAAGAAGCCGCGGTATGACAAAGCGGCGTATAAGCTCGAAACGGCGTGTCCTTTGCTAAGAATTATTCTGTCGCGTCCGGGGGCATCGGGTTTTGCGGGGTCTATGCGCGCCGTAGCCCAGTAAAGGGCCGTCAGAATGTCCACGCAGGAGAGGGATGACCCCAGGTGGGGCACATCGGCGTCGTGGGACATCCGGACCGCGGCGCGCCTTATGCGCCTGGCTATTGATTCTAGTTCGCCGGTGTTGTTTGTCATTCGGGATGTCCGGGGCCGCCCGGAGTCGTTCAACGTTTAACTCCGGCCACATCCGCGCCGAGGTGCCTGAACCAGTCGCTGGTGGCCGCGGCTATGGAGCCTTTGTTCCAGACCGGGGCGCTTTTCCAATAAGCAATGTTATCGAGCATTATTTCGACGCCTTGTTCGAACTTTACCTTCGGGCGCCATTTGAGGATTTTACATGTTTTGGCGGTATCCGCGAAAGTGCAGTCGGGCTCCCCGGGCCGCTTTGGAAGGTGTATGACCGGGCCCTCCAGCAGCTTCACCAGGCGGTTGATGCTGTAAGTGCCACCGGAGCCAACGTTGAAGATCTCGCCTGAAACGGAGGAGGCCGCCGCTTTAACGAAAGCGTCCGCTACGTCTGTGACGAAGGTGAAGTCCCGGGTCTGTTTTCCGGAGCCCACTACTGTAAAAGGCTTTCCGGCCAGTTTTTGGGCGAGAAAAACCCCGAATACCGCGCCGTAGGTGCCGGAAGTACGCGCCCGCGGGCCGTAGACGTTGAAGAGGCGCAGGGACAGGCAGGGCATCTTGTATGTTTTGTTCCAATGCATAACGTACTGTTCGCCCAGGTATTTAGTCAGGGCGTAAGGATACATCGGCCGGATGGGGGCGGTTTCGGGGGTGGGGAAAGCATCGGGGAGCCCGTAGCAGGAGGAGGACGCGGTGTACATGAAACGTTTTACTCCGCAGAGCCTCGCGGCCTCAAGTACGGAGGCCGTGCCATTTACGTTGGAGTGGTGATATTCGAGCGGCCGCTGTATAGAGGGGACGATATCAGCCAGCGCCGCCAGGTGGAATACCCAGTCCACGCCTTTAAGCAGCGGCAGCACTTTGTGGAATTGCGCGATGTCCGTCTTATAGACGGAGAGCCGCCTGTTTTTCCCGGCCGTGGCAAGGTTTTGCATTCTGCCCGTGGCAAAATTGTCCAGCACCCTCACCTTGTGCCCGTCCCGGAGCAGACGGTCTACAAGGTGGCTGCCTATAAATCCTGCGCCGCCGGTTACCGCACAGACGTGTGAGATTTTCCCCATTCCTTGCCTCCAGCCATTATTGCTGCGAAAGTTGGTTTTAATGTTAACATTTTGAGTATGGCCCCATATATCAGTAAATATTATAAAATTAATGGCGGTATGCGCTTCTCTTCCATCTCGGTGGTGATGCCAAATTACAACCACGGCCGGAATATCTCCGCCGCCCTTGGATCCCTGTTTTCCCAAACCAGGTTGCCCGACGAGGTTATCGTAGTGGATGACGGGTCCACGGACGACAGCGTTTCGGTGATAGAAAGCTTTGTGGGTAAATACCCCGCGCTCCGTCTGATCCGAAACGAAAAGAACATGGGTGTGATGTTTTCCTGTGAGCTGGCCCTGGGCCGGGTTACCGGTGAATATGTACTCTTTCTTGCCGCCGATGACGTTATTTTGCCCGGCTTGTTGGAGAAATCCATGAAGCTGCTGGAGGCTTGTTCCGCCGCCGCATACTGCTGCTCCGATTCCCGCACGATATTCGAGGATTCCGGCAAAAGTGCGGTCAACAGGAGAAGGCTTGCCCGGGGGGAATGCTACATTGCCCCGGAAAGGCTTGTGGCTATGATGCGCGAAAGGATAATCTATCTTTCCGGTTTCGGGGCTGTTTTCCGGAAAAAGTGCATAGATGAGACGGGCCTGCTGCCGCAGTTACTGTGGAGCGGGGACCGCGTCTTTTCCACCGTTCTGGCTTTGCGCCACGGGATGTGCTACATCCCTGAAGTCCTCTCCGTCCATATGCTCAAGCGGGGGTCCTATGGTTTGGCCGGGCTGATGAACTGGGGAAAACACAGAGATGTTGTCTCCGGCACTCTCGACATGCTGCATGAGCCGCGCTACGCCGACGTCCTGCCGAAATTCAAAACAGCCTGCGCTCTGGCTGGCTTCAACCTGCCTCTACTCAGGGTTATCTTGTGGAACAGGAAGTACTGGGATTATTTATCCTTCAGACTGGCCTGGCTGGTGCTGGCCGGTTCGTTAAAAGAGGCGGTTGCCGGCAGCATCCCGGCCTTCGCCAAAAAAGCGTATTGGCGCATGCAAGGCTGGGGGGCGGAGTAAGGTTCTAGTTTTCCGGCTCAAGGTAGGAGTCCCTGGCCCGCCACATCCACAATAGTATCAGTGAGTAGGTGAGGATAAAGGCCAGTGCCGCTCCGGCGATCCCCCACCGGGGGATGAGCAGCAGGCAGCTGGTAAAATTCAGGGTTCCCGCCCCCCAGGACAGGAGCAGGGCCAGCCTGGACGCTTTCAATCCGCCGGAGACCATTATCTGCGACAGCGAACTTTGGGCCAGCAGGAGAGTGGAGCATAAGGCGAACAGGAACATTAACCGTGCGTCCATCCCATACTGGTGTTTCCCCATAAGCGAAAGGACGGCCGCTTCCGCGGCCATGAACAGCAGCACCGAGGCCGGCGCAAGGTATGCCCAGCCTTTTGCGGCCAGTTCCCAGAGGCGCCGCCTGTTGGTGCTGGCCGAAGCTTTCGGGAACAGGACGGTGTTGACCGCGTAACCCAGGTAGCCGGCGATGCCGAAAGTCGCGGTGTAGTAGGCGGCGTATATCCCCACTTCACGCGGGGAGCGGCAGGCGTTAAGGATAAGGCCCTGCACATTGAAAATAAAGAAGGAGGCCAGTCCCCCGCCGAAAGAATAGATCCCGTATTCCGACATCCGGAGGAATTGCTCTTTGTTCAGCAGGGAGAACGTTGTGGCCCGGCCGATGCGCAGGAGCCAGAACAGCGCGAGGCCGCCGAAAGCCGCTATGTAGGCGTAGGCCATGGCCTGGTAGACCCTGCCCAGGAAATGTACTCCCAGGAAAAAGCCTGCGGCCAGCAGTGCACTGAAGGCTATTTCGCTCCATCCCCGCCCCGGAAAGCTCCCGGAGGCCTGCTGCATGCTGGAAGCCATTAGGAAACTGGTTGTACTTACCGCGTAGGCCAGCGCCAGGAAGAGCATTTTGGCGTCGATGCCGAAAAATAGGCAGAGGGAGGCCCTGAAGAGCAGTGTGACCGGGACGATCAAAAGGACCAGGCCGAGGAATACGGCGCCGGCGGTGGTGAACACGCGGTCCCTGTCCTCCTTTATAACGCCGTATTTGACTACCGAGTTTCCGAGGCCCGCCACCAGGAAGGGGGAGATGGCCGCTCCCGCGGCGACGAGGACGTTGATCTTCCCGTATTCCTGCGGGCCCAGCATCCTGCCGGCGGCTATGTTAACCAGAGAAGAGATTACCTTCGCCAGCGCGAAGCTGATGCCTATCCAGCTCAGGTGCTTAATGAATTGCCGCGCACCGAGGTCCGGCCGCTCGCCGAGCAGGCGGTGGTAAAGAATATGAAAGAGGTTCGTGCCATTTTCCTGCATAAAAACTTCAGCGCTCCTCGCGGACCAGGTCCGCGAACAGGGGGGACCGGACATGCGGCAGCAGTTCATGCTCGTTGATCTCTTCGCGCAGGATAAGTGTGTTGCCGGATTTTTGCAGGGCGAAGAAGGCTTCGCCGCCTTTGTACCGGGAGTTGTTCTGGGCTATGAAAAGCCAGCCGTCCTCTGCCAGGTTCTTTTCCAGGTTGGCTACGGCGTCCCGCATCTGCTCCGGGGAAAAACCGATATTGCTCAGCACATTGGCGCATTTGATTACATTCGCCTTGCGGGGGAGGGAGCCGGAAAAAATATCAAAGCGGATTAGCTTAACGGCCTTGAACTTTTCCTGGACCAGCGGGTTAAGAAGCGAGATGCTGCCCGCGTCGGCGGGGATCTCTCCGGTGCCGGTTCCTGTACAGAAATAAAAACCGGGAATTTTCAGCGACAGCGCGCCGTCCTCGCTGTTGTAGAAAAACCTGGCGAAGCCGCGGTCCCGGTACCGCAAACCGGTCTGCCGGTCCGACAGCAGTATTTCCGCGTCTTTTACCGCTTCAAGAAGGCCGGCGGCGGAAATACCGTCCGATACTCCTGTTTCCAGCAAAAGGTCTCCGGGGCGGACCCTGGCCAGTATTGCCCTGTCGGTCAGCGGGCTGCGGTTAGCCGCGGTGGTCTTGTAGGTGGCGCCGCTGCGGAACAATGTCATGGCTCCGGAAAAAAGCCGGCCCTTCTCTTCAGGCGGGAGCTCCGCTGCGCGGATTTTTTCAAGGATGTCGGGGCTGAATTTCAGCCGCAGCAGTATCAGCGGCCATTTTAAGACCGGGTTCTCCAGGGCCAGCAGGTAAAATTCGAGCAGGGCCAGCGAGTCCAGGCAGGGCCCGCTGCGCAGCAATAGTTGTCTGATATCCGGCAGCATTGAACCTGATTCTAGCAAATGTGCGCAAACATTAAAAAAATCCCGGCCGTCTGCCGCCCCTTCCCGGAACTCCGGCGGGGGCTGTGCGTTCCCGTCATATTGTTTTATAATGAATACCTACGATTTGCGCCTGTGGGGTGGGGATAAATGATAAAAGAACTCGATTTGTCTAAAATGAGCAGGATACTGGTGGTCAACGCGAGCTCCGGGCCCGGGAAGCTTGCCGGGCAGGTTATGTGGGGGGCCTGGGCTGTGGCCAGCTATTTCAAGACAGCTGTCAAGGACGCGGATGTTCGTTATCTGGACGAGAATAACGAGGACGATTTTCGCGGGAAATTCGAAGCGGCGGTGTCGGATCGCGACACCGTAGGGTTTTCCGTTACCTCTATGCAGATAAAGTACACTTTGCCGCTGATCAAGTACGTAAAGGAAAAATTTCCGCACATCCGTGTGCTGGTGGGCGGGGCGCACCCCATGCTTTTCCCGGAGCAGGACTATGGGCCGCTTGTGGACGCGGTAATTTCCGAAGAGCTGCCCAAGGACAAGTTTCTCTACGAATTCCTGCCCGAAAGAGTGCGGCAGGCTTACCGCACCGAAAGGGCGCAGGTGATAACCGGTTTCAACTGCTCGTTCAAATGCACTTTCTGTGTAAACAGTGTCCGGAACTGCCGTTACGAGCCCCTGCCGATAGAGAAGATCTGTGCCGACATCGACTATGTGGTGAAGGAATTCAGCCCGAAAAAGATCTATTTTCGCGACGAGGACTTTTTCTTCGATATAGAAAAAGCCCGGGGCGTGGTGGCCCATCTCCTGGAGCTCGGTGGCGGCTTCAGGTGGGAGGCCACTTCCCGCGTTACTAATTTCAAGCCCGACAAGATAAACGACGAGCTGCTGCAGCGCATGGTCCGGTCCGGCTGCGTGCAGGTGCGTTTTGGCGTGGAGAGCGGCTCGCAGCGGACGCTCAATGCCCTGCGCAAGGGCCAGACCGTGGCCCATGTCAAAAACGCGGTGGCGCAGTGTGTTAAATATGGCATCAATGCCAGCTGCTCTTTCATTATAGGCATACCGGGGGAAACGGCTGAAGACCGGGAAGAGACCTACCGCCTGATCTCGGAGCTGCACGCCATGGGTCCGCTGGTGGAGATCCTGGGCCCCCAGGTCTACCGGCCCTACCCGGGCGGTAAGCTGTTTGAGGAAGTGAAAAAATACGGTTTGGAGTTCCCGTCCACTTTTGAAGAGTGGTCCGGTTTCTACGACACCAATCCCACTGGCTCCGTTTTTGACGCCAGCCCCGATTACCCCTGGCTTAGCCAAGAGGAGAACGAATTTCTTCCCAAGGTCTGGGAAGTGGCGCATTACGGGCTTAACTGGAGCTGCTCGGTCAACCCGGTTAAAAAGGCCATAGGGCTGTGGTTCAAGCGCCTGCACTGGCTCCCGCGCCGGTTCGGCGGTCCCGACCTTTGGCTGTTCATGTTCCTGCGCAAAAAACTGCTTAAAGCCGGCGTTTGAACGCCTGCCTCTTTTATACGCGCGTTTAAAAGTTGTTTAATAGGTGTACTATGCTTAAAAAGATTGTTGAATCCCTCATTGGTTCCAAGAGCGAGCGGGCGATGAAGACCATCCAGCCTATTGTCGACCGGATAAACGCCCTTGAAGAAGAAATTTCAAAACTTTCCGACGCGGAGCTGAAGGCCAAAACTCCCGAATTCAGGCAGCGCCTGGCCGCGGGCGAAACCCTTGATGACCTGCTGCCCGAAGCCTTCGCCTGCGTGCGCGAGGCTTCGAAACGCACCATCAAGCTGCGGCATTACGACGTGCAGCTTATAGGCGGCATCGTGCTGCACCGCGGGAAAATAGCCGAGATGCGCACCGGCGAGGGGAAGACGCTGGTCTCCACCCTGCCCGCCTACCTTAACGCCCTCCCGGGCAAAGGCGTGCATATCGTCACCGTAAACGACTACCTGGCCAAGCGCGACAGTCAGTGGATGGGCCCGGTGCACGAGTTCCTGGGCCTGACCGTGGGCTCCGTGCAGCATGACATGAAGAACGAGGAGCGCCGCGAGATGTACAAGCGCGACATTACCTATATCACCAACAACGAAGTGGGGTTCGACTACCTGCGCGACAATATGGTGATGGACAAGGGCGAAAGGGTTATGGGTGAACGCTACTTCGCCGTTGTCGACGAGGTGGACTCGATACTCGTGGACGAGGCCCGCACCCCCCTAATTATTTCAGGTCCGGCCGAAGAATCCACGGATAAATATTACCTGGTCAACCGCGTAGTGCCGCTCCTGACCCCGCGGTTCATTACGGAGAAAGAGGAAATAGAGGCCAAGCGCGACGGAGTGGACCTGGGTAAGGGCTACGACGCCGTTATAGACGAGAAAAGCCATACCGCCACTATGACGGAGGAAGGCGTTCACAAGGCCGAAAAAATACTTGGCGTAGGCAATATTTACGACGATGTAAGCTCAGAATGGGCGCACCACCTTACGCAGTCGCTGCGCGCGTACCACCTGTTCCGTAAAGATGTGGCGTACGTGGTCAAGGACGGGGAGATAGTGATAGTGGACGAGTTTACCGGCCGCCTTATGCCCGGCCGCCGCTGGTCCGACGGCCTGCACCAGGCTATAGAGGCCAAGGAGAACCTGCGCATCAAAGAGGAGAACCAGACGCTGGCCACCATAACCTTCCAGAACTATTTCAAGCTTTACAAAAAACTTTCCGGCATGACGGGCACCGCCATGACCGAGGCCGACGAGTTCTGGGAGATCTATAAACTGGAGGTTGTTGAGGTCCCGCCCAACCGGCCGCTGGTGCGCAAGGATTCCCCGGACCGCATCTACCGTACCGAACGGGAGAAGAACAACGCCATAGTAATGGAAGTGGAGGAGAGGTGGCGCAAGGGCCAGCCGATGCTGGTGGGCACGCGTTCCATAGAGAAATCAGAGAAGCTCGCCACCATGCTGCGCGTAAAAGGCATCCCCCACCAGGTCCTCAACGCCAAATATCATGAGATGGAGGCGCAGATAATTTCACAGGCCGGCCGCAAGGCCCAGGTGACCATAGCCACCAACATGGCCGGCCGCGGCACCGACATAGTGCTGGGCGGCAACCCCGCCGAGCCGGGCGAGCAGGGGTACGTGACCGAAGCCGGCGGCCTGCACGTGATGGGCACAGAGCGCCACGAAAGCCGGCGCATCGACAACCAGCTGCGCGGCCGCTGCGCGCGCCAGGGCGACCCGGGCTCCTCCGTTTTTTACGTTTCGCTGGAAGACGAGTTGATGCGCCTGTTCGGCAGCGAACGCATCTCCATGATAATGGAAAAGCTGGGCATGGAGGAGGGCGAGGTCATAGAGTCCGCCCTGGTGAGCCGCCAGATAGAGGGCGCCCAGAAGCGTGTTGAGGGCATGAACTTCGACGCCCGCAAGCAGTTGCTGGATTACGACAATGTGATGAACAAGCAGCGCCTGGCCATTTACCAGCTGCGTAATATCGTCCTGGACGGACTGGAAGTGGCAGAGCGCGTAAAGAAAATGATAAACGAGTCCGTCCTGGAGCAGCTGGATGTTAACGCCCCGGCCGACCAGGCCGGGTCTTTATGGAAACTGGATGTGCTGAACGTTTACCTTAAAAAAACTTTCGGTTTCGAACTGGCCTGCACGGCCGACGAGGCGCATTCCCTCATCAGGCCCGCCCTGGAAGAGGACGTCCTGGGGCGCGTTAAAGCCGCCTTTGACGCCCGGGTCGGTGATTTCGCGGAACGCAACGTGGACTTTGCCGAGCTGGAGCGCGTCCTGCTGCTGCAGATAATGGACCATGTGTGGAAAAACCACCTTTACGACCTTGACCACCTTAAGAAAGGGGTGGGCCTGCGCGCCTACGGCCAGAAGGACCCTCTGATAGAGTACCAGAAGGAGTCGTACGCGCTGTTCGAGACGATGCTGGGCCGCGTGCGCGACCAGATGGTGGAATATGTGTTCCACGTGCA
>Ga0156396_1025_pt1 | contig 16723 bp, 11 predicted proteins | sample RifOxyA3_FD_108040 | JGI IMG/M metagenome (GOLD analysis project Ga0156396, IMG submission 108040) | Elusimicrobia bacterium RIFOXYA12_FULL_57_11 | reverse complement strand
GCCACCCCCGCAGCCTTGAGCTGCTGGCCCCGGCCGGGTTTTCCTATTTCGAAGTGCTGCGCCGTAAATTAAGCTGGGGAGAAAGATAGGGGTTACGGGGAGGCCGGGGTGGTACCCTGCGAACCCGGAAGAGGGAACCCTTGCGTGGTTCCCCCCGCCGTTGGGAAATTATGGCGGCGCCCCCTTCCGCAACGGGTTCGCAGGGTACCACCCCGGCCTCCCCGTACGCAATTGCAGGTTATTATTTAACTCGGTAACTACGGATGCTTAAGAAACTGGTTATTAAAAATTTTGCGGTTATCGCGGCGCTGGAACTGGAACCGGGGCCGGGCCTTAATATTTTTACGGGGGAGACCGGCGCGGGCAAATCCATAATAATTTCAGCGCTGGGCTTCCTGCTGGGCGAGCGCTCCGGGGCCGATATCCTGCGCCCCGGCGCGCTTTCGGCCGAGGTGGAGGGTGAGTTTCTGGCCGAACACCTGCCGCCCAAACTGGCGGAGCGCTGGGCCATAAAGGGCGGAGCGGTGGCCATACGGCGGCAGGCCGACCCCAAAGGCCGCACGAAGGCGGCCATAAACGGCGCGGCTGCCACGCTGGCCCAGCTTTCAGAACTGGGCGGTTTTTTGGTGGATTTTCACGGCCAGAACGAACACCAGAGCCTGCTAAAACCCGAAGTGCAGCGCGACCTGCTTGACCGCTACGGGAAGCTTGAAAAAGAAGGTAAGGCCGTTCTTGAAGCCTGGCAGGAGACTAAAACCCTGGAGGAGCGGCTTGGCGCCGTTTCCATGTCCGAGGACGAGCGTGCCCGCCTGCTGGACCTGTACCGCTTCCAGCTGAACGAAATAGAGTCCGCAAATTTAAAAGAGGGGGAGGAAGAGGAGTTGGCAGCGCTCTGGCCGCGCCTGAAGAACTCTGAAAAACTTTTTTCCCTTTCCGGGGAAACCCACTCACTGGTGGACGACGCCGCCGGTAATATGGAGAAAGCCGCGGAAAAGATAAAAGCCCTTTCCGCCATAGACCCTTCGGCGGACCACCTTACCGCAAGGCTGGCCGCCGCCGCCCTAGAGCTGCGCGACCTTTCAGGAGAGCTGCGTTCTTACGGGCGCGGCGTGCATTCCAACCCCGCTGAAGTGGACAGCTGTCTTTTCCGGCTGGAAAAATTCAAAAACCTTAAAAAAAAATACGGCGCGGATATCCCCGCTGTGCTGGCCAAAGCGGCGGAATTGCGCGGCAAGGTGAACGGGCTCGATGACCTGACGCTGGACCGCTCCGAGCTGGAGAAAAAACTGGCCGTCTCGGCCGGGAAACTCGCAAAACTGGCCCTGGTCCTGCATGAAAGGCGCCTGGCCGCGGCTAAAAAACTTTCGGCGGAAATACTTAAAGAGGCTGAAGGCCTCGGTTTCAGGGAAGTGCGCTTCTCGGTGGACGCCGCCTATGACGAGGCCGCCATAGGGGCTTCGGGCGGGGACTCGGTAGAATATCTTTTTACCGCCAACCCCGGCTACCCGCTGCGGCCCCTGCGCTACACCGCTTCAGGCGGGGAAATGGCCCGCATAATGTTGGCGCTCAAAACCGCGCTGTCCCGCGCGGACCGCATAGGCGCGCAGGTGTTCGACGAAGTGGACGCCGGAGTGGGGTCCGTAACAGGCCGCCTGGTGGGGGAAAAACTTGCCCGGCTGGCTTCTGATAAACAGATCTTCTGCATAACGCACCTGCCGCAGGTAGCGGCTTTCGGCGAAGCTCATTTTTTTGTTGAGAAGGCCGTTAAGGCCGGCGTAGCTGCGGCCGCTGTGCGCCGCCTGGACGCCGCCGCCCGCGAGAGAGAGATCGCCCGTATGCTGGGCGGCAAGAAACTATCCACCGACCTGGGCCTTAAACACGCCCGCGAACTCCTGGCCGAAGCCGGGAAATAACAGAAGAGAGGATTTATGCACATGGCAGTAAGAACACGCTTCGCTCCCAGCCCTACGGGGTATATGCACATCGGTAATTTAAGGACCGCCCTGTACGCGTACCTGCACGCGCGCAAGAGCAAGGGCAAGTTCGTGCTGCGCATAGAAGATACCGATCAGGCGCGGCTGGTGGCCGACAGCGTAAAGGTGATATACGACAGCCTTGCCGTTACCGGTCTGGAACACGACGAGGGCCCCGATAAAGGCGGGCCTGTGGGGCCTTATGTCCAAAGCGAGCGGCGCCCTGTTTATAAAGAATACGCTGATAAGCTGCTGGCCGATGGCCATGCCTACCGGTGTTTTTGCGAGAAGGAACAGAAGCCGGAGCAACCGGCGCAAGAAGAGCATGAAGGCCCTATCCTGGGCTATGACGGCAGGTGCGGGAAGCTCTCCGCCGGTGAAGTCGAGGAGAAACTGGCCAAGGGGCTGCCGTATGTCATACGGCAGAAGATAGACAGGGAAGGAAAGACGGTTTTCAAGGATTTCGTGTACGGAGACATAGAGGTGGACCATAAGCAGCTCGACGACCAGATACTGCTGAAGCGCGACGGCTATCCCACTTATAATTTCGCCAACGTGGTGGACGATCACCTTATGGGCATAACCCACGTGATGCGCGGCTGCGAGTATATTTCTTCCACCCCCAAATATATCCTGTTGTACCGCGCTTTCGGCTGGGATATCCCGGAGCACATACATCTGCCGCATATACTCAACGCCGACGGCCGCAAGCTTTCCAAGCGTGAGGGCAGCGTGGCGCTTTCGGATTTCCTGGGTAAAGGCTATCTGCCCGAGGCTATCCTCAACTACATTGCCCTGCTGGGCTGGAATCCCGGCACCGAACAGGAGTTCTTCACCAAGGCGGACCTTATCGAAAAATTCGACATCGCCAGGATCGGCAAGGCGCCCGCCATGTTCGACGAAGTTAAGCTTGCCTGGCTCAACGGCCAGCACATAAAGGCCCTGAAGCCCGAGGCCGCGCACGCACTGTTCCTGAAATTCTACCCGGAAAAGATAGTGAAAGATTTTGATACCGTGAAGCTCAGTGGCCTTATACAGGGCAAGGTGGAAAAGCCCTGCGACATCCCCTCCATGACGGCTTTCCTGCTGGCGCTGGACGGGAACTACGCCACGGAACTGTTCGTCAATAAAAAGAACAAGACCACGCTTGAAAGCTGCAAGGCTACCCTGGCGGACCTGCAGGCCGCGCTTTCGCCCCTGGCCGCCTGGAACCATGACTCCATTTATCCCGCCGTAAGCGCCTATGCCGAGGCCAAAGCCTCCAAGATAGGCCCCGTAATGTGGCCGCTGCGTATAGCCCTCTCTGGCCTTGCCGTAACCCCCACCGGCGCCATAGAAATAGCCGAATTGCTGGGCAAAGAAGAATCCCTGCGCAGAATCGCTTTGGCCATCGCGAGGTTATAGCCGTGGTTCGGGGACGGTGGACGGGACAGGAACGCAAACGCGGGCTCTCGCACACCGTGCTCGGCCCTCCCCACTCAGGCTTGGCGCTTACGCAAGCTCAGGCTTCCGTGAGGGTTTTGCTGACCATCCCCCCGCGTCCGTCCCCTCCACCTTCAGCGAGGGGGCATCCCAATGCGCGCTTCCTGTCCGCGCGCTAGTGTCGAAGGGTTGACCAGGGTGGTGCCCGGAGAACCCGTTGCAGGAAGGGGGCCCCGCCATAATTTCCCTAGGCGGGGGGAACCCACGTAAGGGGTTCCTCTTCCGGGTTCGCCGGGCACCACCCTGGTCAACCCGACTACGCATCCTGCGGCTCTTCTCTTTCGCGCAGGAGGTTTCCCCGAGCGCCGCCCCTGTAACAATTTTGCCACAAGTTTGTCCCAAATCCTAAATACAGGATTTGTACACTTTAACTGTACCTATGAAATACTGGTTCTACTCTGAAGGCAATATCCTTGGTCCTTATGACCCCGCAGAAATGCTGGCCATGCCCGCGTTCTCGGATGAAAGCCTTGTCTGCGCCGAAACAGCCACGGGGGATAACGCCGACGACTGGAAGTCCGCTTCACAGGTAGCCGAAATAGCTTCCATGATGGGCGCCGGCCGCGCCGTTACCGCTTCCGTGGCCGCCGGGGCGTACCGGCTTGAAAGCGCCCTGAACGTCTCCGGCTTTGAAGATAAAGATATCCAGGCCGGGGCTTCCTACAGCGACCTGCTTGATACCATAGATAACATTCTGGGAACCCGTAAGGAAGACCAGGATCCCGCCCGGGCTCAGCCCGCGGACTACGAACTGGCGGAAAAATTCGATATCCGGCTTTCCAGGATACAGGAAGAGCTGGAAGCCGCGCGCTGGGAAAAAAACCTCCTGCTGGAAAAAATGCGCATGAAGGAGATGGAGGAGAAAAAGAACCGGGCGCGGATAAGCGAGCTTGAGGCGCGGTTAAAGGGGGAGTTCCGCAGTGCCGAGATGAACGCCAGGGAGCTTGACCAGGTGCGCCATCTTACCGATATTACGGAAAGGTCAGAGACCATAAAGAAAATTGAAGAGATACGAAGGGAAGAGCAGTCGCTTGAGAAATATCTTGTGCCCGAGCGCGAAGGCGGCGTTCCGGACATCCCTCCCGAAGCAGCAGGCAAGGATAAATTCGAGGCAGAAACGAAGACCCTTAAAACTATTTCACCTTCGGCGCCTATCGGCCTTCAGCGCCTGTCAGGAACTGGTACGGATGAGGCCCCGCAGGGAACAGGGGTTACCGGCCACAAACTTAAAAGCCTCGGGCAAACCCAGCCGCCGGCATATGTTTATGGCGCCAAGCCCGAAGCGGCCGGCCCCGCGGCTGTTCCCGCACCGGAACCGCTGCCCATGGTGCCGGACTATAATTCTTACCGCTCCACCCCGCTGCCGGGCCCGGAGGCGGCCCCGTCCGGCGCCTATAAACCCTCTCCGGAGTTTGAGCCGCTGCCTCAACAGGAGGCCGGCCTGGTTTATGATTTTACGGTAGTTACCTCAAAACCAGCCGGGACATCGCAGCAATTCAAGATCGAGGCGCGGTCCGAGCCGGCCGCCGTCCCGGTTCCGGCTCCTGCGCCCGTCCACACGCCCGTCCCGGTTCCGGTAATGGCAGCGCCCGCCCAGCCCCTGGCCGACGAGCAGCCTGTACAGCCCGTGGAATTTGTCCCGGCTTCCCCGGTGTCCCCTGTCTTTCAGCAGCCGCAGGTCTTTAGCCCTTCGCTGAACCAGGCGCCGCAGGGGCAATTCTCTTCATTCTCCCCGTCGTCTCCTTCCGATCTTGACCATAAACCGGCTGTTTCCGGCACTGAAGAGCGGGCCCTGCCCGGAGCTGAGGACAAAATCCGGCGGGTCTCTCCGGAACCGGAGACTGGTTCGCCTGATAAAACTATCAGGACGGTATTGCCGGACCCCAAGGGTAAACCTCCCGCTGCGGCGCCCTCCAGACAGGGGAAAAAAGGCGGCAAGGCGGCTTTTGTCAGCGTTGTCCTGATTTTCGGGTGTATAGCCGCGGGGGGGCTCGGATATTTCTTTCTCGGGGACGGGGTGAGCTTCTCCGAATTTTCCATGTTGAATTTCGGCGGCGGCAATAAAACCGGCGTTGTGGCCGCGCAGCCGGAGAGTGCGGTTACTACCGCCGGGATTGATGCTCAGGTCCCCGCAGCGGGTGTGCAGACTCCCCCGGCAGGCGAGGCCCAGCCGCAGGTTTCCCGGGAACCACAGGAACCGCAGGCGCCGCAAGTCACGGAAAAACCCTCTGAAAACATCCGCAAGGCGCTGGAAATAGTGAAAACGTACAAGCTCGCCGGCGGGCGCGGCTCCGTTGAATCCTGGTTAGCCAACTCTTTCCTGTCGGGCGGGGCCGGCGGGGCCAACGAGGAATGGACCGCCACGCCGCTGCACGGGGATATTCTTGTGGTGCAGTACCGCCTGCTCAGGCCAAAACAGGACCCCATGATGTACCAGTTCGAGGTGGACGCCGCCAAGGGAACTATAGTGCGCGGCATAAATAATAACGCTATCGACCTCCTGGACGCTTCCAGGGAAAAAACCGTCAGCGCCGCTCCCGTGAGAAAACCGGTAAAACAACAGCCCCGCGTGAAGAAGCCGGCCAAGCCCCGTGAGCTTTCCATTCTTCCGCTGCCGGACGAACCCGCCGCGGGCGGACAGGTCGACGCCGACCCCACCGGGTTTGAGCAGCCGGAAAACGACGACAAGGTTAAGTACCTCAAAGCGCAGGAATCCGACGAAGAACTGTTTTAATAAACTCCCGTCAGCAGTTTTGTCCGGGTGTAAACCCGCTCCCGATACCGGCATATATTGTAAAATAAATCCATCAATAGCGGCCGGCCGCCGTGCGATTACCGCTTTATGTCTGAAAAAGGTTTATCCATCAACATCTCTAAGCGCCTGGGAGAGATGCTCGTTTCTTCGGGCCTGATTACCGCGGCCCAGTTGGGCGAAGCCCTTGAAATGCAGCGTTCCAGCGGGGGGAAGCTGGGACAGCTGCTCATTCATAAAAAATTCATCGATGAACGGAAGCTGCTCGAGTTCCTGAGCAGGCAGTTCGGTATTGAATTCGTGGATCTGCGCTCGCGGGATATCCATGTAGAGATTCTCAGGATCATCCCCGAGAATATCGCCCGGCGCTATAACCTGATAGCCGTGGAAAAGGCGGACGGCAAACTGAAGGTTGCCATGGAGGACCCGCTTAACATAGTGATCCTCGACGATCTGAAAATGATGACCGGCTACGATATCAAGCCGGTATTCGGCGCCGACTCCGACATCATGGAGGCGATAGACAAACATTACGGCGTTAAAACCTCGAAAGAGGCGCTGGACGATATTTTAAAGAAGACGGATGGCACCACCGAGGTTTCGGTAGTGGAGGAGGACAGCTCAAAAGGCGGGGGGGACGAACTCATCTCGCTGGAAGAGAAGGGCGAGGCCGCGCCGATAGTGAAGATGGTGAACCTGATCATCTCGTCGGCCATAAAAGCCCACGCCTCGGATATCCACATCGAACCCAGCTACAAAGAAACCAAGGTCCGTTTTCGCATAGACGGCGTGCTTCATTCGCAGCCTTCGCCGCCCAAGAAATTTCACAACGCCATAATAAGCCGGCTTAAGATCATGTCGACGCTGGATATTTCCGAACGCCGCCTGCCGCAGGACGGCCGCACCAAGCTTAAGATAGACAATCACGAAATAGACCTGCGCGTTTCCATACTGCCCTGCGGCCCGGGCGAAAAGGTGGTGATGCGTATCCTGGACTCGTCCGGCCTTAAGCTCAGGCTTGAGGACCTTGGTATGGAACCGGAGAATCTTGCTATTTTCGCCAAATGCCTCAAGGCCCCGCACGGCATCAACCTTATAACCGGGCCTACCGGTTCCGGCAAGTCCACTACGCTGTATTCGGCGCTGGCCACTTTGAACGAGCCGGACGTTAATATCGTTACCATCGAGGATCCTATCGAGTATAACCTGGAGGGGATAAACCAGGTCATGGTAAACGCCGAAGTTGGGCTTACCTTCGCTTCCGGGCTTCGTTCTTTTTTGCGCCAGGACCCGGATGTGATAATGGTCGGGGAAATCCGTGATTTCGAGACCATGTCTACGGCCATCAATGCGGCCATGACCGGCCACCTGGTGTTTTCAACGCTGCATACCAACGACGCTCCCGGCGCCATCACCCGCATAGGCATGATGGGTATAGAGCCGTTCCTCACCTCTTCCACTTTGCTGATGGTTGTGGCGCAGCGGCTGGTGCGCGGCATCTGCAAGAACTGCAAGGAAAACTACGAGGTTAAACCGGAGCTCCTGGTAAGCCTCGGGGTTTCGAAAGCCGTACTTGATAACCATGTTAAAAATGGTAAAATAACTCTGGCAAGGGGCAGTGGTTGCGATGTCTGCGCCAAGACCGGGTATAAGGGCCGCATGGGCATCCACGAAATACTTGAGATCAACGATGAGATCAGGCGCCTGATAATAGAAAAGGCCCATGTTTCCCAGGTGAAGGATGCCGGCATCAAGAACGGCATGATCACGCTCAGGGAATCGGCCCTGCGCAAGCTTTTTATAGGCGCCACCACGGTGGAAGAGGTCATCCGTGTCACCGGGTCCGGCGTTGATTAAGAACTGGATTTCAGCGGTTTTACGAGGAGCAAATTTATGGTTACAATGAGCGAATTGTTTATGATGATGCACGAGAAGAACTCTTCCGACCTGCATCTTACGGCCGGGGCCACCCCGATGCTGAGAATAGACGGGGAACTGCTGCCCACCCCGTTTGAAAAGCTTACCCCGGACATGTGCCAGACCCTTATTTTTTCGCTGATGACCGACGCGCAGCGCCAGCGCTTCGAGGCCATTAATGAACTGGATTTCGCCTTCGGTATAAAAGGCATGGGCCGTCTGCGCATGAACGCCTACCGGCAGCGCGGTGTGGTAGGCGCTGCTATCCGCTCCATCCCCAGCAAGTACAAGACCTTCGAGGAACTTAACCTGCCGCCCGTGGTATATGAACTGATGAAGATGACCAAGGGGCTCCTGCTGATAACCGGCCCTACGGGCTCAGGTAAATCCACCACGCTGGCCTCGATGATAGACTATCTGAACGAGCACCGCAATTACCACATTATGACGGTGGAAGACCCCATCGAGTACGTGCATACGCACAAGAAGAGCATGGTGAACCAGCGCGAAGTGGGCGCGGATACCGAAACGTTCGGCGCCGCGTTGCGTCATGTGCTGCGCCAGGACCCTGACGTCATACTGATAGGCGAGTTGCGTGATTTGGAAACCATAAGCGCGGCCCTTAATATCGCCGAAACAGGCCACCTGGTGCTGGCCACCCTGCACACTTCCGACGCCGCCCAGACCATCAACCGCATCATCGACGTCTTCCCGCCGCACCAGCAGGAACAGATCCGCGTGCAGCTTTCCTTCGTGCTGCAGGGCGTATTCGCGCAGCAGCTGCTGCCGATGGCCGGCGGCACGGGCCGCACGCTCTGCTGCGAAGTGCTTATCGCCACCTCCGCCGTGCGCAACCTTATCCGCGAGCAGAAGGTGGAACAGATTTCCACGGTCATACAGACCGGCGGCAAGTTCGGCATGGTGACGATGAACCAGTCCCTGGTCGACCTTTACAAAAAACAGAAAATCACTTACCAGGAAGCCCTTAACCGCTCCGCCGACCCGGAAGACCTTAAGAAGCTGCTGCAGAAAACCCTGTCGGTTACCGGCTGATTCCTGGAGGGCGGCGGCTGCCGCGGGACGCGTTGATATTCGCCTATGCAATTTGCCTACAAAGCCAAAGAGAGCAGCGGGAAAACCACCGAAGGCGTGGTGGAGGCGGCTGACCAGAAAGCCGCTATCGCGCGCCTGCGCGAAAAAAAGCTTTCAGTGACCGAGATAAAGCCGGCTGCGGCAAAGAAGCCTTTTTTCAAGCCGAAGGTCAATAACGGCGATATCGTTATCTTCTCCCGCCAGCTGTCCACGCTGGTGTCCGCGGGTGTTCCTATCGTTCAGGGCCTTAACATTCTGGAGGAACAGGCGGAGAACCCGGCCTTTAAGGCGGTGGTGGGTGCGCTGCGCCTGGACATCGAGGCCGGGCTTTCCATAGCCGACGCCATGCATAAGCATCCCGCCGCTTTTACCGAGCTTTATGTTTCCATGATAAAGGCCGGGGAGGTCGGCGGTATTCTGGACACCATACTCGAGCGCCTTTCGGGCTTCCTGGAGTCGGCGGAAGCGTTGCGCGCCAAGGTCAAGAGCGCGATGATGTATCCCACTATCGTGTTCAGCGTGGCCGGCCTTATAACGATCTTCCTGATAGCCTTCGTGATCCCTATCTTTAAGGACATCTTCTCAAGTTTCAACGCGGAACTGCCGTTGCTTACCAGGTTGATCGTGGGGCTTTCGGATTTTATAAGGGAGAAGCTGGTGTTCATGGTCCCGCTCATCGCTGTTGCTGTCTGGGGCTTTAAAAAATGGATGAAGACGCCCAGGGGCCAGGAAAAGATAGACGATATTTCCCTGAAGCTGCCGGTTTTCGGCATATTGCTGAAGAAAGTGGCCATAGCCAAATTCACCCGGACGCTGGGTACGCTTATAAAATCGGGCGTGCCCATATTGCAGGGCCTCGAGACGGTGGCCAAGACTTCCGGCAACAAGATGATAGAGAAAGCCATCATGAGCAGCTACAACTCCATCAAGGAGGGCGGGCGCATCTCCGACCCGCTGAAGAAAGCCAATATTTTCCCGCCGATGGTGATACAGATGATAAGCGTGGGAGAGGAGACCGGCGGGCTGGATACCATGCTCAACAAGATAGCGGATTTCTACGACCAGGAAGTGGATACGGCCGTGCACGGCCTCACCTCTATGATAGAACCGCTCATCATAGTTTTCCTGGGCGTGGTCATAGGCACCATAGTTATAGCCATGTTCATGCCCATGTTCAGCCTGGGCGAGATGGTAGGGTAATTTAAAACGCGCGAAGAAAGCCCGGGCCGGATGCCCGGGCTTTTTTTTATTCAATTTACTTGAGTTCTACCAGTTTGTATTTCCTCGTGCCCAGGCCTATTTTTTCAGCGTAGGCCATGCAGGGGATGCCGGATATGCCGGACTCATGCTCGAACGTGTCGTCCCGGCCGGACGCTTTGTTCACCAGGTCGTAACTCGCCTGGTCCAGCGCTACGGGGTCTGCGGAGGCAAGTATCCCCACATCCCCCATGAAGGGCTTGGGCGCGCCGGAGCGGCAATCGCAGGCCGCGGAGATGTTCATGAGGAAATTTATATAAGTCAGTTTCCGGCCGTCCGTGACGCCTTTGGCGTATTCCGCTATTTTCTCCTGGAAAGCCACTCCGCCCGTAGCCTTCTGGGAGGATTCTATGGCCTTGTACGGGCAGATCTCGGCGCATTTCCCGCACCCGGTGCATTTTTTTTCATCCACGGTGATGGCTTCATCTATGGCGTTTACCGGGCATTCCGTCCGGCAGAGGCCGCATTTTACACATTTTGAGCCGCGTATCCTGGGAAATTGCCCCGAGTGCTGCGCTTTTTTCCCGGCAGGCGAACCGAAGCCCATAGCCAGGTTCTTTATGGCGCCGCCGAAACCGGCGCTGCTGTGGCCCTTGAAATGCGAGATGACCAGAAAGGAGCCGTAATTATCCATGTTGCGCCCGATCACTACCCTGGTGAAATACTTCCCTTTGTAGGCGACGCTCTTTTCCCCGTCCGCATCTAGGATATCTATGGGGGCGTAGGTCCAGCCGTGCGCTTTGGCCGTGGCAAGGTGGCTTTTGGTGTCCCCGCGCGAGCCGCCGTACAGAGTATTGGTTTCCACGAAGGTGCCTTTAAGTTCCTTTACCAGGTTTTTAAGCAGCGTGGGCGGTATGTAGTTGGTGTTGCCTTTTTCTCCGAAATGCACCTTCACGCCAAGTTTGCCGGAGGGTTTGAAATCCAGTTTGCCGTAAAGGGCTTTGAGTTTGGCCGGGGATATTTCTTTGGAAAAATATACCGTGGCGGGCCCGGCCGCTGGCGGCGGTTCTCCGGCGCCGGCGAAGTAGGAAAAACAACAGTATAATGTCGCGAACAGTAGAGTGAATGCGGCTGATCTTTTCATCGGGGTCTCCTGTTGAACTAGTCTTTAAACGGCACGGGCAAGTATCTCTTCAATTTCCCTCTGCTGGTGCGGCAGGGACCAGAGGCGTATAAGGCCCATGGCGTTTTCCGCTATGCGCGGGATGTCGGCGGCCGGGATAGCGGCTTCGGACAGCCTTACGGGGGCGCCGGCTTCTTTAAAGAAAGTCTCGAAAGCCGTTATGGCCTCCTGCGCGCCGCCGGCGCCGAACACCGCCGCGCCGAATTTTTCAAGCCGGGCCGGGCCGGCCGTACGCAGGTGGTGTTTGAACCAGGCGGGCATTACAATGGCAAGCCCGGCGCCGTGCGCTATGTCGTAGATGGCGCTGAGGGCGTGCTCTATGGCGTGGTTTATGAATTGTATCTCGCCGTAGCCGCATACCGGCAGGCCGTTAAGCGCCAGCGTGGCGGACCACATCATGGAGGCGCGCGCGTCGTAATCCTCCGGGTCTTTCAGGATCCTGCGGGTAGAGGCGATTATGGAGCGCGCCAGCGCGTGCACTATCTCGTCGGTCACTATATTGTCCGCGTCCTGGGCGGTAAAATAGCCCTCAATTATGTGCGCGAGCGCGTCCACGGCGCCGTAGCCCGCTTGCCGGGCCGGCAGGGTCAGGGTGGCGGCCGGGTCCAGCACGGAAACCCTGGGGAAAAGCGCCGGCCCGCCGGCGGCGTACTTCTGTTTTGTCTCCTCGTTGGTCACCACGCAGCCGGAATTCATTTCCGAGCCGGTGGCGGGCAGCGTCAGCGCCGTGAACAGCGGCAGAGCCGTGCGCACGGCCGCTTTGCCGCAGAAGAAGTCCCAGGTGTCGCCGTCATAGTTTGCCCCTGCGGCTATGGCTTTGCCCGTGTCTATTACAGAGCCGCCGCCCGCCGCCACTATGAGCGTGCAGTTCTCCGCTTTCGCTTTTTTTACGCCTTCACGTACATGCGCGATAACCGGGTTAGGTTTTACTCCCGGATGCTCCACCACGGCTATGCCGCTGTCCGCCAGCGTTTTTGTTACGGCCGCGTAGACGCCGTTCTTCTTTATGCTGCCGCCGCCATAGACCAGCAGGGCTTTTTTGCCGGCCTTGGCCGCCTCCGGGCCTATCTTACTGATGGCATCACGGCCGAAAATTATTTTTACCGGATTGCTGAAGTTAAAATTCTGCATGGATTTTTCCTGTTTTTGCTCTGGAGTCTTCGCAGGTATTATAGCGGTAGGCGGGCTGCCCGGGCAAGTTCCCCCAATGGAGGGTCAATGGGCCCAGGCCGGCCTGGGCCCAAAACATGCTGTTTAATGTGCCATATGGCATTTGCCGCAATGCTGTGCGCGAACTATCCTATATATACGGCAACCAGAAAAACGAGGTGTAAAAGCATGAGAAAACTCCTTATAGCGTTAACGGCTGTGTTCGGTTCCGGCCTGGCTTTCGGCCATGCCGCGGAAATTGAGAGCCTGAACGCGGCTTTCCCGGAGCTCTCCTCTTTAAAGGTTTCCTATTTCGCGCAGGAAGGCGCGGCCACTGTGGCGCCTTCGGCGGCGGAAATTGTGCCCGCGGCCGCCGGGGCGCAGCAGCAGGACGATGCCGTAATAAACTCCCTTACGGACGCTCAGTGGAACGCTATTTTGAACGGGCAGCCGTGGGAGCCCGCCCAAGACACTGCCGCTTCCAAGGAACTATTCGACGACTACCACACCAAATATATAGTCAAAGGAAAGATAAGTTTCAAGACCACGCCCCCTACCTTCTACGCCGAAACCGGCAAGGTGTTCATTGTCACCAAATACCCCCAGTGGCTGAAAGAAGTGGGCGACACCAGGATATGCGTGGAAGGTTACGCCAGGCAGCGCGACAATACCAATGAATTTATTATAGACAAGATGCTGCCGCCTAATACGCTTGACGGGCTTATGCCGTCGGCGCAGATGCAGGCCCTGCAGCGCGACCCCTTTATCGTTTCGCGTGACGCTTCCAAATACGTTATGGGGAATATCTACTGGAACCTGGCGCACGACGCCGCCGGCCAGCGGCTTAAAGATGCTTACGGTAATCTTATCAGCGAGTGGCAGACTGGCGTGGCGATAAACCCGGAACTGCTGGAAACGGCGTATTTCGTTAAAAAGACCACCCTCAAGCCTATACGCTACGGCGACCACGGCTTTCTGCTGTTCAAATTCAAACCCGGCGGCGTGGTGGCGCCCGATGGCCGGAGCACCCGCGTTATAGTGGTAAGCTTGGACGCCTATTATAAGGACCAGGCCAACATGTCCTATTCCCCCATAGAGGCGCTTAAGGGCCACTACCTTGTTTATTACAGTATACAGGCCATGGAGCGCTACAGCGAATTCAAGCTTTGGGATGGGACGCAGTCGATGACGCTCTATCCGCTTAATATTACGCACGCGCAGCGGGTGCAGCTGCTGGAGAACTCTTTCCGCAAGTCAACGGAAAATAACAAGGGCGAGGTGTACTCTTTGTTCTATAACAGCTGCGCGAATTCGGCCCTTTCCCTTATAAACAGCGTCCTGCCCGACAGCAGGAAGATAAAGACCGGCTGGCTGCCAGAAGTTATCTACCGCGTAAAGGCCACGTTCCCGGACGCTATCGCGGCCCTGCTGCTCAAGAAAGGGATCGCCGGCAAGCCCCTGCCGGAAATGACTACCGCCAACTATCAGGGCTACGCTTATTGAGTTCTTTCTTCGCGGAGCATCCGTAGTTTAGCGGCCGCTCCGCCCGGGCCGGAATACCCGCCGGTCCTCCCGTCAGCGCGTATAACGCGGTGACAGGGTACCGCGGGCGCGAACGGGTTGCGCTTGAGCGCCAGGGCTACCGCCCTGGCCGCGCGTGGCCTCCCTATGGTTTTTGCAAGCCATTTGTATGAGCGCGTTTCCCCCGCTCTTATCCCAAGGCAAGCCAGCCAGACCTTCCGGTAAAATTCCGGGTAAGGTTTCATCTTCGAAATAAGTTCCCTGCGGGTCATTGTTATGAAGAGTATATATAATTGCCGTGGCCGCTTTCCCGGCATCGGCCGGCCATGGGCCTTTGGGCCCGCGGCAGGCACGGTCTAAAGCCCCTCGCGGAAATGACTTTTTGCATGTACGCTATAAGCGTGGCAAAACCCGCCGGAGGTACTGAAAGTATGAGACAAGCCTTACTTGTAGCCGTGCTCCTCGCCCTTACTTCTTCGTCCTACGCCTTTGATCTGCAGGGCATTAAAGCCGCAGATCTCAAGACTCCCGGAAACAACGTTCCGGCTGTCAGCCCGGCCGTTTCCGCCGATAAGAACTTCCAGAGCCTCTGGATGAACGTCTATCTCCGCGAGTCCTTCATGGAATCCGAGGCCAGCGACTTCTCGCAGGAGGGGATAGACGTCCGCGTGCACAAGGTCTTAGACACCACCTTCCAACTCAGCATCCGTGTCGGCAACAGCTTAGAGTGGCTGAGCTTTAACGGGGGCGGCTCCAGTTTCAGCCTTTCCGGCTCCGACGCCAACCTCAGCATGAGCGATTGGGGCAGCAGTTACAATATCTCCGGCAGCGTGCGCGGGGATAATGGTCGGACCACCTTTGTTAACCTCACCCTGTACAGGGATTTTGCCAGCTACTCCTTCCACGTAAGCGGTATGGGCCTTAATATGAACGTCAGCCGCAATAATATAAGCGGCAACTACGATGACAGGGAGTATTCCAAAAAAGGCGTGGCTGCCATAGTGGCGCTGGTGCTGGCCGCGCAGGTGGATAGCATGCCGTCCTGAACGTTGCGGATAAAAAAATCCCCGGCCGAAAGCCGGGGATTTTTATTTGCGGCGGCGCGCAATAGCGGCGCGGCGGCTAATGCCTGGAGGGTGCCTTGCCGCAGCTGCGCAGCATGAGGCGCAGGTAGTTGGCGGTTTCCCGCGCAATGGCCATTTTTGAGGCGCCGCCGCTGCGGCCCCGCATGGTTACCGGTATTTCTGAAACCTTCCAGCCTTTTTTCAGGAACTTTACCAATAGTTCCGCGTCCAGCGCGAAACCTTCGGTGTCGAAGCTCAGGGTTTTGAGCTTCTCCGCGCGGTACATTTTAAAGATCTGCGTGTAAGAGGTCAGGTGCCGCCCGAAACGCAGGCGCAGCAGGGTATTGGCCGCGGCTGTGAGCGCGCGGCGGTGGAGCGGCAGGTTCTCAAAGGCGCCAAGGAAAGGGGAGCCGCAGACGCAGTCAAAGCCGGAGTTCTTTATTTCGGCCAGCAGGGCGGCCGCGTCGGCGGGGTTGAAGGAGAGGTCTGCTTCCATGAAGAGGATGAATTCGCCGCGGGCTTCAGCCACGGCCCTTTCCAGGGAAGCCCTGAAAGTGTAGCGTCCGCCGGCCAGGGCCGTTACCCCCGGATAACTGCCGGAGAGCTGCCACAGCAGGTCCACGGTGCCGTCGGAACTTCCGCCGTCGGAAAATATGACTTCGAATGACGGCAGGGCTTGAGCCAGGGGGGCAAGGAGCGTCTGGGCGTAGCCGGCCGCGTTATGCGCCTCGTTCAGACAGGGTACTATTATCGTCACTTCCGGATTATTCTTCACACCGATATTGTAGTAAATAGGTCCCCCTGCGGGTGTAATTTAAAAAAGCCGGCAAAGTTACTGTTGCATGCGGCGGCTGTGCGTATGCCTTCTGCCCGGAGCCGGCGGTTTTCTGCCGTGTCCGCCGGCTCAGGCTTCCGGCCGGATCTTCCTGTAGATCTCCGTTATGCAGTCCAGGTAAGGTTTTTGCTTATCCGCGGGGAACTTGCTGTAAATCAGTTCAACGGCCCTTCCGGCGCCGAACATGGCGTGGTCTATGGGGAAAAGCCGCTCGCAGCCTGGGGGCAGAAACTCTTTCTTTATTTCCATGCGCAGGCCCCAGCCCGCAAGGAACGTAAGGCAATATACCCATTTCTGCGTGGCGGCGTTGTAGGCTTTCAGCACCGGCCCCGGTGTCCTGGCGGAGTTGGGCTTCATCTCCCAGGTAGTGCCGGGGGAGTCACCGGCCGCCGCCAGTACGCCGGCCCAGAATTCCCCGAAAGCTTTAGCCTGGGCGGGGTAGCGTACAGCGATATGATGCAGGAATTTGTCGAACTCGGCGCGTATCAGCGCGGGGTCAGGCTGTGCTTTGGCTTTGTCCCGGTCGGTTTCCTCCTGTTTCAGGCGGGCGATAAGCGG
>Ga0156396_1024_pt1 | contig 16789 bp, 13 predicted proteins | sample RifOxyA3_FD_108040 | JGI IMG/M metagenome (GOLD analysis project Ga0156396, IMG submission 108040) | Elusimicrobia bacterium RIFOXYA12_FULL_57_11 | reverse complement strand
GCCGCCGCTCCGCCGCAGATAATGCGCGGTGAGCCTGGCCAGCCATACGGCAAATAACGCCAGCGCTGTGTAGATAATAGCCTGTTCTGTCATAATCAAGGATAATTATACGAAAAGAACGCGCGAGATTCCGCAACAGGCGGGTGAAATGGTTTAATATGTGAATGCTTTTCGTGGATACGCATGCGCACCTGAACGACCCGGCTTTTGACGCGGAGCGGCCCGCAGTTATGGATAATATTTTCGCGGCCGGGGTGGGGAAAGTGGTGGAGATTGCCTGCGCGCCAGGTGAATGGGCGCAGGGTGTGCGGCTGGCCGCGGCCTATCCCGGCAGGGTCGCCTGCGCTTTCGGGGTGCATCCCGAATACGGTAAAACTTTTTCCCTTTCAATGCTGCCGGAACTGGCAAGTTTCATGAGCCTGCCGTGCGCCGTGGCGCTGGGGGAGGCGGGCATTGACTACTGGTGGGATGCCGGCACCAGGGAAGAACAGCTGGCGCTGCTGGGGTCCCAGCTGCCGCTATGCGCCAAATTCGCGAAGCCGGCCGTGTTTCACGCCCGCAACGGCAAACAACCGGGCCAGAACGCTTACGCGGACCTGCTGGCCTCGCTTGAGCGGTGGGATTATCGGCCGGCCCGGAAATTCCGCGGCGTGCTGCACTGTTTTTCCGGCAGCTGGGCGGATGCCCGGGCCGGTCTGGACCTCGGCCTCGCACTGGGGGTGAACGGCACGTTCACTTACAAAAACAACCATGGCCTGCGCGACACTATTAAAAAAGCCGGCCTTGAAAATATAGTGCTCGAGACCGATTGCCCGTACCTGCCCCCGCAGAGCGCCCGGGGTAAAAGGAATGATCCGTCTTTCATTCCCGAAATAGCCGCCAGGGTGGCCGCGGAGTTTGGAGTAAGTCTGGAGGATGCGGCCCAAAAGACGACCGCAAACGCGTTCGAGTTGTTCGGGCAGTTTTAGCGGCGGTAAAAGACCGCGGAGGGGTGGCCCGGGGTGTGGGCCCGGCGGGCCTTCACGGGGTGGAGTTCGCAAAGCGAACGACACAACTAGTACGCCGCTTGCGTAAGCGCGGCGGCCGAGTGATGAGGGTGAGCACGGTGTGCGAGACCCGCGCCCGCAGGGCCCACACCCCGGGCCGCCCCGACCGGACATTTCGCGGGTTTGTCGGCAAGGTGTTTTTTTTTAGGATAAATTATGACCACTAACGACGAGATAAAAAAATTACTGGCGGACAGGATCCCGGTTTTCGACGGGGCCATGGGGACTTATCTCCAGGGCTTTAACCTGAAAGACGCCGACTATGCCGGCCACGAAGGTCTTAACGAGATATTGTCGGTCTCGAAACCGGAGATAGTGACCAGGATACATGAGGACTACCTGGCCGCCGGAGCGGATTTCATAGAAACCAACACCTTCGGGGCCAACGCGGCCGTCCTTGCCGAATACGGCCTCTCCGCGCGCGTGCGCGAGTTTAACCTGGCCTCCGTCGCCCTTGCCAAAGCCGCCGCCGTAAAGTTTTCCACTCCCGGCCGGCGCCGGTATGTAGCGGCTTCGGTTGGCCCCACCAATAAAGCCCTGTTCGTTACCGGCGGCCTCAGCTTCGACGAATTGCGCGATATTTACCTGGAGCAGCTTTCCGCGCTGGTGGACGGCGGCGCGGATGTCCTGCTGCTGGAAACGGCGCACGACATCTTAAACCTCAAAGCCGGCCTGGCCGCGGTACGGCTGGCCTTTAAAAAAGCCGGCAGGGAACTGCCGGTAATAGTTTCCGCCACCATGGACGAGCGCAATAAACTGCTGTCCGGGCATGATACAGAAGCGTTTTATGCAGCAGTGGAGCATTTTCCTTTGGCCGCGTTGGGGTTTAACTGCTCCACCGGGCCGGAAGGGCTGGGCCTGCGCCTGGAGCGCCTGGCCGTCCGCGCCCGGTTCCCCGTTTTCGCAATGCCCAACGCCGGGCTGCCGGATGAGAACGGCCTTTACCGGCAAACCCCGGAAAAGTTCGCGGCCGTGATGGCCGATTACGCGAAGAAAGGCCTGCTCAACGCGGCCGGCGGCTGCTGCGGCACCGCCCCGGAGCATATAAAAGCCCTCGCCGAAGCCGTAGCAGGCGTAAAACCTCGCCGGCCCCGCGCCGCCGCCCCCTGGGTGGTTTCCGGGGTGGAGGCTCTTTTTTACGACGAAATAGAGCCGCCCGTGATGGCGGGGGAGCGCAATAATTCCATCGGTTCCAAAAAATTCCGGGACATGGTGGCCGCTGACGATTGGGACGGGGCGCTGCTCCTGGCCAAGGCGCAGGCCGCCGCGGGCGCGCACATACTGGACGTCTGCCTGGCTAACCCGGAAAGGGACGAGCTCTCCGACGTTAAAACCTTCATGCCAAAGCTGGCGCGCGCCGTGCGCCTGCCGGTAATGACCGACACTACGGATCTGGCCGTGATGGAGGAGGTTCTTAAAACCGTTCCCGGCAAGGCCGTTCTGAATTCAGTCAACTTCGAGTTTGGCCCGGCAAAACCGCGCGCCGCCGCGGAACTGGTTAAAACCTACGGCGCCAAGCTGGTGTTCGGCTGCATAGACGAGGACAAAGAGCACGGACTGCCGCTTGACGCGCAGCGCAAAGTGGCCATAGCGCGCCGGGCTTACGCCTTCCTTACCGGGGAGTGCGGGCTCAGGGCGGAAGATATAATATTTGACACACTGGTTTTCCCGGTGGCCGTGGGCGGCGAACATGCGCGGACCGCGCAGGAGACCATAAAGGCTATTGAACAAATAAAAAAAGAATTTCCCGGAGTAAAAACCGTTCTGGGTGTGAGCAATGTTTCTTTCGGCCTGCCGCCGGCCTCGCGCGAGGTGTTGAACTCGGTTTTCCTGCACCACGCGGTCAAGGCCGGCCTGGACGTGGCCATAGTCAACATTGAAAAGCTGAAACGCTATGTTTCAATAACTCCGGAGGAGCGCACCCTGGCCGAAGACCTTGTATTTGCCCGCACACCGGACGCCGCCCAGGCTTTTGCCGCGCGCTACCGCGATGTGAAGAAGCCTGATGCGGTAGCCGCCCGGCAGGACGCGCCGCCGGAAGAAAAACTGCGCCTGGCGGTGCTTAACGGTTCCCGGTCCGGCATAGAAGAGGCGGTAGCCGCGCTGCTCCTTAAACTGTCCCCGCTGGACATAGTGAACGGCCCGGTAATGAAGGCGATGGCCGAAGTGGGCCGGCAGTTCTCCGCCGGTGACCTCATAGTGACCGAGGTGCTGCAGAGTGCCGAGGCCGCCAGGGCCGCCGTTAAGGCGCTGGAACCCGCACTGAAAGCCCACAAGGCTCCCAGGCGCGGCCGTCTGCTCCTGGCCACCGTGAAAGGCGACGTTCACGATATAGGCAAGAACCTGGTGAATATTATTTTCGAGAGCAACGGTTTCGAGGTGGAAGACCTGGGCGTTAAGATCCCTCCCGAGGAGATAGCCGCGGCGGCGGTGAAGTTCAAGCCGGATTTCATCGGCCTGTCCGGCCTCCTGGTGCGCTCGTGCGAGCAGATGACCGTTACCGCCAGGGAGCTTGCCAAAGCCGGCGTAAAGGCCCCGCTGCTGGTGGGCGGCGCGGCGCTGACCCAGAAATTCACGGTCTGCAATATTGCCCCGCATTATTCCGGCCCGGTGTTCTATTCGCGGGACGCCATGGAGGGGCTCAATTATGCCCTGAATTTCAGCGCCGCGGGGCATACGCCGGAAAGTCTGGAACTGCCCTGCGCGGCGCCTGCAGCAGCCTTGCCAAAGGCCCCCTCAGGCGCGCTCCAGGCCCGGCCAGCCGATCCTCGGCCTTCGGACTTCACCCCGGAAGATATCCCCGTGCCGCCTGACCTGGACAGGCATTTTACAGGGGAGCAGCCGCTGGGTGAGCTTTTCGATAACCTCGACGAGAATTTATTCGGCCTGCGGTTTTTAAAGGTGAACAAGACGCAGCCTAAAAAAGCCGGGGAGGCTTTAAAGCTTTTGGCGGCGTTGAAAAAGGAAATAATAAGCGGCGGTATTATAAAAGCCAGGGGCGTATACCGGTTTTACAAGGTGAACGGCGCGGGAGACGACCTGCTGGTTTACGGAGAAAACGACCGGCAGGCCGCCGCGTTCTCTTTCCCGCGCAGGAAAGAGGGGGCAAAACTGTGCCTGGCGGATTTCGCGGCCCCGGAGTCCGGCGGGAAAAAAGATTATGCCGCGTTTTTTGCGGTTACCTGCGGCGAGGGAATGGTAGATTTCGCCGAGCGCGAGCGCAAGGCAGGCAATTATGTGCGGTCTTATCTTGTTGAGGCGCTGGCGCTTACCCTGGCCGAAGCTTTTGCCGACGTGATCCATTACCGCATAAGGAAGGAATGGGGCATAGCGGAGGCGAAACCGGCGCGCCCTCTGCTGCGCGGCAAATACCGCGGGAAACGATATTCGTTCGGATACCCGGCTTGCCCGGACCTGGCCGGGCAAAAGACGCTGTTTAGCCTGCTCAGACCGGAAGACGACGCCGGCCTGCGCCTGACGGATGGGTTTATGATGGACCCTGAGGCATCGGTTTCGGCCATAGTCTTCCACAATCCGAAAGCCGTTAATTTCAGCGCGGTTTGAGCTGCGGGCCCGGGACTTGACAAGGGGAATGTCTCTGCTATACTATCGGTGAGTCCGCGGCCCCTTATAAACGGGTGTCCGCGGGCTCTCTTTCTGTGCCGGGACCAGGGTGGCATCAGTGAAAAAAAAAGAAACATTGACAGGTGAGGAATGGGCCCTTGTGGCCGTCTTTGCCGTTTCACTGTTCGTGAAGATCCCGTTTTTAGCGGCCATTCATGGAGACCCCGCCTTCGTTCTTCCCATCGTAGACAGTCTTGAATTTCACTCCTGGGCCAGGGAGATAATGCTGGACTGGGCCGGCGGGTGGACCGCGATCAAGACCCATCCGCCGCTCTACGCGTATTTCGTGGCGGTAATCTATTCCGCGATCGGGTACAGTACCCTTGCGGTAGCCGCAGTTCAGTATGTGATGTTTTCCATTTCAACCGCGCTGGTCTATCTTATCTCGGCGCGCCTGTTCGGCAGGGCGGCGGCGCTGTTCAGCTGCGCGCTCATGACTTTTTACTGGTTTTTCCTTTGCACGCAGTCGTTCCTTTACAGCGAGAACCTGTCGCTTTTTCTGAACCTTTGCTGTGCGGCGTGCCTGCTTTTTATGGCCGACAGCCGGAAAAAATTCATTATCTCCGGGGTATTGCTGGGGCTTTCCGCGGCCTGCCGGGCTGAAATACTTGTTGTCGCCGCGCTTATTTCGGTATGGTTCCTGGCCGGCGCCGGCGCGGTGAAAAACCCCGTAAAGGCGTATGGTTTGTTCCTGTGCGGCGTGGCGCTGGCGCTGGCGCCGGTTATGGCGCGTAATTACGCGGTTTCCGACAGGCTGGTGTTCCGGTCCCTGATGGGGGCCAACCTTTACCTGGGAAGCAATCCGGCCTTTAATGGCACCAGCGTTTTTCTGGAAACAGGCAAGCAATGGAAGGACTTTATGGCCATCCCGGACAAGGCGGCGAATAAGAAATTGACCGATCTTGAGAACGACAGGTATTTTATCGCCGAAACAGGCAGGCTTATCGGAAAAGCCCCCCGGGCCTGGGCGAAGTTCGCGGTGTCCAAGATCACGGCGGTCTGGACCGGCACCGAATTTTTAAGAACGGAAGATGTTTACGTCCTTGAAAAATATTTTCCCGCCCGGCCGTATTTCCGCCTAATCAGGCTGGAGCTGATCTTTGTGTCCGCGTTCATCGGCATGGTGTTCTCCTTTTCCCGGGCAAGGCGGTTTTTGCTGGCGTATGTGTTTATCCTGTCCTGGGTGGTTTTCGTGGTTTTTCCGTTAAAGACCCGCTATTTCGTGCCGGTGCTGCCGTTTTTAATATTGTTCTCGGGTTTCGGCCTGGCCCGGCTTTACGAAGCCCTGCGGCGGCGGCAATTGCTGGCGGCCTCGGCGGCCGGAGGCGTAATAATATTTTTTTTATTGCTGGCCGCCTATAACCCGCTGAAACCGCAGGCGCCCGACGCGTCTGAAACCTACTACGCCATCGCCAAGAATTACGCGGAGATGGGAGACGAAGAGAGCGCCTCAAAATTCTTTCTGGCCTGCCTGCGGCTCAACCCGGGAAATTCTTCGGCGATGAACGATTACGGCGCCCTGCTTATGGACGCCGGCAGGGACACGGAGGCGGTGGGATATTTCAAGTGGGCGCTGGAAGCGGATGGCGCGGACCAGCTGGCCCGGGATAATTACGAGAAGTGCCTGGAAAAAATAAGGGCGGCCGGCCGCGGTTGATCAGCGTTGAAGGTATTCTTTGCCCGCGCGGTTGATGTAAAAAACGCCTTTTTTGTCGGCCACTTTTGCCAGCCCGTCCCTGAAATTTCCGGCCTGGGCGTATTTGAAATCCACCACGGTGCGGCCGGTTTTGTCTATATAGCCCCAATCTCCGCGCAGGTCCTTTAAAACCGGAGCCAGGCCTTCGTCGAACCCCGCGCACAGGGTAAAGGAAAAAGGGATGACTTCCCGGCCGGTGTGGTCTATATAACCGCAGCGGCCTTCCGCCGTAAGGCTTTGGGCCGGCGCCAGCCCCTCGCTGTAGGGACCTATTCCCACATACGGCTTCTCTTTAAAGAGCAGGGTGTCACGGGTTATAAACCCGTATTTGTCGCCGAGGCGGGCTGTGGCGTAGCCGCCATTGAAGGGGAAAGCTTCTTTGTAAACGGGGGGTACGGTTTCCCGCCCCGCAAGGTCGATGTAACCGTAGAGCCCGTTGACCCTTACCCGGGACAATCCCTGTGAGAACTGATAGATTTCTTCGTAGCGGGTGAGCAGAAATTCCTGGCTGTCTTTAAGCAGCAGTCCCCAGCGCCCGTCTTTTTTTGCCGGCGCGGCGCCCTGGCTGAACGGCCGCAGTTCCTCGTATTCAAAGGGCGCAACCTGTTTGCCCGCCTTGTTGACGCAGCCCCAGGCTTTGCGGTTTTTTACGGGGGCACAGCCTTCGCTGAACGCCCCGGCCGAGTAGTAGCGGGTTTCCCAGGCGGTTTTCCCGGCCCTGTCTATAAAACTGTAATAAGCGCCTTTGCGGGTAAGCGCCAGGTCCCCGCTGAAAAGCTCGGCGTAATCATAGCGCGGCGGTATCATTATCTCCCCGCCGGGGCCGGAGTAGCCCCACTTGTTCCCTGAGCGGAACGGGACCAGTTCCTGGGCCTGCAGAGGGATGGCGCTGCAGCAGACCAGCAGCAGTGTAAGGCGTAAGTTTTTCATCAGGTATAAGGAATAATACAATTTTTAACCGGCTTGCGCCGCGGCCGGTTTCCTGTAAATTAGTATAATTTCAGGGTAGGCAGCTTATAAAATTATGAGAACAAAAACCGCTATTTACCCCGGCAGCTTTGACCCCGTTACTTTCGGCCACCTGGACATTATAGACCGGGCCAGCAGGATTTTTGACCACCTTATTGTGAGCGTTTTTGTGCATAGCGATAAAAAGCACATGTTTTCAGTGGAGGAGCGCGCGGCCATGCTGAAGACCGCGCTTAAGGGCCGCAAAAACATAACGGTCGACTCGTTCGAGGGGCTGCTGGTGGATTATGCTAAAAAGAAAAAAACGAACGTTATCATACGGGGCCTGCGCGCCATTTCGGACCTGGATTACGAGTTCCAGATCGCCGCGGTCAACCGTACTCTTTCTCCCGGCATAGAAACCGTTTTCCTGATGCCGCGCCAGCGCTACACCTATCTTTCTTCCAGCGTGGTCCGGGACATCGCCCATTTTAAAGGGGATGTTTCCAAACTTGTACCGGCCCATGTCGTGAAGGCCGTTTCCGCGGCAAGGAGAGGGAAATGACGTTCCCTGGTATGCTGTTAACGGCGGTGCTGGTGTCAGGTTCCGTGTGCCAGGTCCTGGCGGCGGAAGATCCCGTGGAGCGCGACCGTACCGAGACGCTGCTGGCGGATATGGATTGTGCGGAAAAAAAATGCCGGCTTTTTTCAGATTACCTGGAGGGGAAAATACAGGTTAACGGCGGATACAAGTTCCGCTGCGCAAAGGGCAGGGAGACCATAAGCCTGCCCGCGGACCTGGCGGCCATTGTCTCTTCCATGACCGCCCGGGAGATCCGGGTGGGGAAATCCACTTCTACAGAGGCCCGCCTGTGGCAGGCGCCCCTGGAGGCGCTGTATGACTTTTCGCAGCTGGTCAGGAAAACCGCCCCGGTAAAGAGCGGCGGGCTTGCCCTGGCGCAGAGGTCAATGGCCGGCGGCTGCCTGGCGGTGCTGGTGCGTCTTGACAAGGCCATGGCGGCGTTGCGCGAAGCCAGGCTGGCCGGCTCTTTCGGCGGCCGTGGCGACCTGGTGTTCGCGCACCTGGCGCGGGCGCTGTCCGAGCTGGATGCCCTGGAGCGTTCCTACGAACTCAGCAGCCTTGTAACTTTTTACGAAAAATCCGCGGCAGTATTGAAAAGCGTGGAGGACGCGTTCGCCGCGCTGTCCGGCGAGCCGCAGGCAGCGGCTGCCGCCGGCGGGGAGTTTTCCGCGTATTATTACGCGGCGCCAAGGCTGCTGGAAGGGCTGCGCTCCGTTTCCCTGCTTTTTCCCTGGCACCAGCTTGAAGGATTGAGACGGGGCGACAGGGTGGACCTGATGGTGACCTATGAGAATATTTCCGCCGCCGGCAAAGACACTATTACCGCTACCATCATACAGGCGGCCCCGGTGCTGTCGGTTTTGAAACCGCAGGAAACCACTCCCGAAACCAAATGCGCGGTGCGCCTTTTGCTTAGCTCCGTTCAGGCGCAGTACGCCGCGCTGGCCGCGGTGCAGGGCCGCGAGCTTGCGCTGGCCGTGCGCGTGGAGGGCGATGCCGCCACGCGGGCTATAGACGCCGCCAGTTTTAAGAAAATAATAAAGTAAAAACTCCGGCCCGTCCGGCGTACTGTCTGCGCGTGTTCCGTATGCGGGCGGCTTGTGCGGCGCGCATAACCACATGAAGAAAGAGCATAAAGAGAAAATAGCCGTGCTGCTGGCCGGAGCGCTGTTCGTTGTCGTATGTGTAGAGTTAGGGCTCAGAGTATTCGGCTCCTTTTATGAAAAGCGGGCTATCCCGCCTTCCAACGCCCGGCCGGGAGGGTTGAAAGTGCTTTGCCTTGGCGATTCTTTTACTGTGGGCCTTGGCGCGCCGCCGGATAAAAGCTACCCCTCCCGGCTGCAAAGCGCGTTCAACGCTAAACAGCCCGGGGTTCCGGTGACGGTCGTTAACGGGGGGGTCGTAACACAGAACTCAAGCCAGCTTCTTTCGGAGCTGCAGGCTAATCTGGACGCTGTCCGGCCCGACGCGGTAGTTGTTATCACGGGTCTTGCGAACTCCTGGAACTTGCAGGGCTTTAAGCTTTCTGCGGGCAGGGCCGGGTGGGGCGGGAAAATAAGGCAGTATCTGGCGCAGAGCAGCGTTTTTAAATTGTCCGCATTGCTGGCTGACGCCGTCGATCTGCGCGGCGCTTTTGAGGCGGGGTATTTTTGTAAAAGCCAGGGTAATGTTGAGGGGTTCAAGCAATGCCTGATCAGGGCCGCTAAGGCGGCGCCCGGGGATACGGAGCTCCGCGCTAAAATAGGCTTTGTTTTTTTGGCAACCGGCAATGCAAAGGAGGCGCTCGACTGGTTCCGGGACGGGATAAGGGTGGACGACAGGCATCCGCTGAATTATGCCGGGATGGGGCTCGCCTTTATGACGGACGGGCAATTCAAACACGCCGAAGAGTGGTTCCTTAAGGAACTGGCCATCCGTCCCGGCGATGTTTCCGTTTACTTCCGGCTGGGGACTTTGTATAAACTTGCCGGCAGGCCGGCAAAGGCCAGGGAGTGGCACCTGAAGGGAATAAGGCTGGAGCCCTCTTACGGGTTGAATTACAGCGCCATGAGCTGGCTTGCCCTGGAGCAAAAAAAATACGCGGAGGCGCAGCAATGGGTTGCCAGGGCCTTCGGTGACAATATCGCAAAAAAAACCGGAAGGCGGGAGGACCGGTATGCGCTTGCGGCGGATCTGAAAAGTATTTCCGCGCGGGTGGCTGCGGCAGGGCCCGGGCGTGTAAAAAAACGCGGGCCGGGCGTCCTGTCCTCTGGCCGCGGTAAAGGGGCGGCGGACGGGACAACCCTCCATAGAGACGGGGATTACAGCCGGGCCGTAGCCTGGTTCGAGCAGCGGCTGAAAGAAAACCCCTCCGACTTTGAGGCCTGGTTCGGGAAAGGCAGGGTTTTGAACGTGCTTAGGCGTCATCGTGAGGCGGCCGCGGCTTTTATGGAAAGCCTGAAAATAAATGCCGGGAAAGGTAAAAGTTATCATCAAATGGGGCTCATCTTTTACAGGGCCGACCGCATTGAAGAGGGGCTGCAATGGTTTAAGGCGGGGGTGTTGACGGGCTCGTCAAGCAATACCTGGGAAAGCTGGCAGTTTCTGGCAAGAACGCTTTTTGAATTAAGGCTGTACGGCATAGCGGAAGAAATGTGCGCGCAAGTGACCTCCGTTAATCCCGCGCTGAAAGATGTTTTTGAGGGTGAGAAAGCGAGGGCGGCTGTTGATGCCGGTTCGGAGAACTGGGCAATAGCCGACCTGGAGGCTATTATCGCGCTTTGCCGCAAAAACGGCGTAGGGATAGTTGTCGGTAATTATCCCGCTGCCACGGTAGCGGAGGGATCTGCCGCCCGCCTGGCGCCCATGATAGCCAGGAGCGCGGCAAAAAACAACGTTCCGCTGGCGGACAATTATTCGGTTTTTTCAGCCCGCTGCAGAAAACTCCCGTCCGACGATTGTTTTGCGCGCGACGGGCATTGCAACGAAAAAGGCTATGCCTTGATGGCCGAGCTGGTTTTCGGGCGGCTTAGTGGTTTGATCGGCGGCGGAGCCGGTGAGAAGAAATAAAGCTGAAAAGCGCTTTACCGCGGATCTTTCTGTTGTTTGCCCTGCTGGTTGCCGGGCCAGGAGCTTATGGCGGGGTTTAATTCCAGTGCCCTTCGGTAATGCCGGTCGGCCTGTTCTAGCCGTCCTTTAAGGTGCAGCGCGGAACTTAAATTGTAATGCGCGCCCGCGAAGCCGGGGTTGAGTTTCAGCGCTTCCCGGTAATGCACTATGGCTTCGTCAAGTTTGCCCTGCGTGGCCAGGATGCCGCCCAGATTATTATGCGTTTCGGCAAATCCCGGAGCGGACTTAAGGGCTCTGCGGTAATGCCAGGCGGCCTGGGGAAATTCCCCCCGCGTGGCCAGGATGGCGCCAAGGTTATTGTGGGCTTGCGCCAGATCCGGGGAGAGGTGCACCGCTTGCCGGTAATACTTTTCCGCCGCGTCAAACTTGCCTTGTGCTGCCGTAAGAAGGCCAAGCTGGTAATAAGTCAGGGCAAACCCGGGTGAGATGCGTATTCCCGCCAGGTAATGTTTTTCCGCCTCCGTGGTTTTACCCTGCGTGGCCAGCAGAACGCCGAGATTGTGATGGGCGGAGAATAATTCGGGGTTAATGCGCAAGGCCTCTGTGTAGTGTTTTGCGGCTTCCTCTTGTTTGCCTTGCCTGTCCAGTATGCGGCCGAGGTTGTAATTGGGGCGTTCTACGTTGCGGTCTATCTTTAATGCTTCGCGGTAGTGCGCTTCCGCCTCCGCGGTTTTGCCTTGCGCCTCAAGAGAGACTCCGAGGTTGTAGTGGGCCAGGTGAAGCCGGGGATTTGTTGTCAGGGCGTGTCTCCACAGGCTGTCCGGGTTTTTCCATATCGCCTCCTGGCGCCAGGTAAGGCCGGCCAAAGCCGTCAGCGCCGCAAAAGCCAGGGAATAGCAGGCGGTCCTTGCCAGCGGGCCCGCGGCTGTCTGGCATACCCGCAGGCCGGCGCCGGCCAGCACAGCAAAGCCCAGACAGGGCAGATAAGAGTACCGGTCCGCCGCGGACCTTATGTCTATCCCGACGATACCGGTTACTGGACTGATTGTTGCCAGGTAATAAACCCATGCCGCCAGGCCTGCCGGCCAGCGCCTGCGCAGGATAACCGCCGTCGCCGTGATAGCGGTGAGGGCGGCTGCTGTCAAAAAGGCCGGCCAGCCTGGCAGGGCGAACCCTGCGGGCACAGTGTAGAGCGGCGACAGGGCGAAGGGTAAGAGGGTTTTCCTGATATAAAAAAACAGGGCGAATGTTATCTGTGCCGCGCGGTCGGCCACGGCCAGCGGCGGGTTGGAGGGGGTGCCGAGGGCTTCCGTCTGGCAGGCGTAGCCGATAGCGCCGAACACCGCCGCGAGCGCAAAAAACGGGATTTTTTCCAGCCAAACCTGCCGGGAAGCGCGGGAGAGCCCGCCGCGCGGGTTCCAGGAAAGCCGTTTCAGGGGGTAAACATCAAGTATGAGCAAAGCGATGGGCAGGGTTATGGCCATGCCCTTTGCAAGCAGGGAGAGCAGGAAGGCCGCCAGGGGCAGCGTTTGCCGGCGCCAAAATGACGCTTTTTCTCCGGCCCAGGAGCGCGGCTCCAGATAGAATAAGACCGTCAGCAGGTAGAATAACCCGGAAAGAACGTCGCGCCGGGCGGTAATCCAGGCTACCGCCTCAACCCGCAGCGGGTGCAGGGCGAAAAAAAGCGCCGCACAGCCTGCGGCCAGGTATGGCCGCTGTTCCGCCAAAGAAGCGTCGGGGCCGGCGGTCAGGACCAGCAGTTTTTTGCAGAGGAGGTAGAAGAGCAGGGCGTTGAGGCTGTGCAGGACCACGTTGGTAAGGTGGAAGCCGAAAGGGGACATGCCCCATACAAGGTTATCAATTCCGAAAGTGATCCAGGTCAGCGGCTGATAAGGGCCCAGGTGGAAGGCCGTGAACATCCATTTAAGCTGTTCGGGTTCGAGCCCGAGGTTTTTTCTGTTAAATACAAGGTAGGGAATGTCGTCCCAGTTAACGAAGCCGTTTTTCAGGGCCGGAAGGAAAACAATGAACGTGAGCGCGGTTACCATTGCCGGGATCAGGAATGCGCTGACTGCGGGGATATCCGCCGGCAGGGCCGGGCGGAGACGTAAGCGCAGGCGGGAAAGGTGTTCGCGGTAATGCGTTGTCATTAAATTGCGGCGCTGGTTTCCGTCCCGCGCGATTGCGGCTAGCGGGTGTTAAGCAGACGCTCTGCTTCTTCGGTCAGGGTGTTCAGTATTTCTTCAAGTTCCGCGGCCTTGGCCGGCACGTCGTCCGTTTCCGCTACGTAAAACGGCGCCCCGTAAACGGTCTGTATGCGGCCGAAGGGCAGAGGGAACTGGTATTTGTCCCAGCTGCGCAGGATCTTTTTCTTTGAAAGGGCGCAGGCGCAGGGTATAACCGGGAGCCCCGCTTTTTGCGCGAGGTAGATGGCGCCCGGCTGAACCTTGAAGACCGGGCCGCGCGGCCCGTCGGGCGTGATGGCCAGGGAGTGGCCGGTGCGGGCCACTTTTATGAGCGCGCGCAAGGAGAGGAAACCTCCCGAAGTGGTGGAACCGCGCACGAAGGCGAAGCCGAAGCGCCGGAGTATCCGGGCCATGTATTCGCCGTCCTTGCTTTTGCTGATCAGGCCTACCAGGCCGCGGCCGCGCTGCAGGTAGATCATCAGCACTTCCTGGCGGTGCCAGATGGTGTAGATACCCGGAAAGGTCCCGTCGCCTTTTACTGAAATTCTGGAGGTGAGTGCGATGAGGTGCACGTACAGCCAGGCCAGTGTGGAGAGCAGGGCGTGCGGCAGGGAGTTCTTGTAAAGCAGTTCGTTCATGGTTCAGCTAAACGACTCTTCGCTATCGGCGCCCAGGATGGTGATGCCGGTGTCCCTGGCTGCCGCCAGGAAGTCTTCCATGCCGAGTATCAGCGTTTTTCCGGCTTCCAGCACCAGTGTGCCGGCGCCGGCGGCTTTCATTGTGTACAGCGTCGGCGCGCCCGCTACGGGCAGGTCGAAGCGCATGTCCTGGCCGGGGCGGGCGACTTTCACCACCAGCAGGGCGTGGCTGCTGCCGCTTCCCCGCAGGCGGCGGAGTATTTCCCCGGCGCGTGTGATGCAGGCGTCGGTGCCTTCCTGCGCTTCGGCGGCCAGCACTACGCGGTCGCGCAGTACCACGGTCAGGCCGATGTCCAGGGCCGCAAGGCTTTTTGCGGCTTTCCAGCCGAAGGCGGCGCATTTCAGCGCGTCGCCCGAAAGTTTTTTCCCGGCCAGCAGGCCGGGTTTTACCAGCAGATGCTCCAGCAGGGTGGCGGAGTTCACCAGTTCAAGGTCGTCTGCGGCCAGTTCGTCGGCTATGGCGCCCAGTATGGCGTTGGCTTTTTTGTCTTTGAGCCGGAAGATCAGTCTGGCGGCGCGCAGGTCGGGGATGATGCCGCCGAAAATAGAGACGTGCGGTACCGAGCCCGCCATCAGGACCTTGGTTACCCCGTGCTTTTTAAAAAAATCTATGGGATCGCTCAGCTGCCCCAGCCTGAAGTAGCTGATCTGCGCTGCGTAGGGCTCTATTTCCGGGGGGGTTATGCCTTTAAGGCCCGCCACTATGACTTCGCGGCCGGCTTTCTTCGCTTCGGCCGCGAATATCAGCGGGAAACTCCCCGCGCCGGCGATAAGTCCTATTTTTTTAATATCTGACATTTTTATCCTAATTCAAAACCAGATTCCTGTGTCGGGAGGCCTGGCCGGGGTTTGGTGGAGCAAACCTTCACGGAGGCCGAGGCCGAGTGAGGAGGTGCGGCCACGGTGTGGCCGACACCGTGTTTGCTCAATCAAACCCCGGCCAGGCCTCCCCGCCGGACTAATCGTTCACCGCCGTTTCGAGGTCCCTTGCTGAGCGGCGCGGCCTTGAAATGCCGCGCTTTGAGGCTTCGCAGAAATCCAGTATCAGGGCGGCTTCCTGGGGCAGGTTCTCCGCGCGCAGGCGGGCTATGGCGTCTTTTAGCAGCAGGCCGCGGAAGAACAGCGTTTTGAAAACATGCTTTATGGCTTTTATTGCTTCGCGCGAGAAGCCGTTGCGTTTCAGCCCCACCAGGTTGAGGGCCACGGGCTTGGCCCTGTCGCCCTGGGCTATCACGTAGGGGATGATGTCCTGGTTGGCCATGCCGCCGCCGGAAAGCATGGCGAATTTGCCTATGCGGGTGAACTGGTGTATGCCGGACAGTCCGGAGATAAGCGCCCTGTCGCCTATGTGCACGTGCCCGGCCGCAGCCGAGGAATTTACCATGACGATATTGTCGCCCAGGCGGCAGTCGTGCCCTACGTGGGAGTTGGCCATCAGCATGCAGCCGGAGCCGATGGCGGTAAGGTTCGTGGCGTGCGAGCCGCGGTGCAGGCTTACGGCTTCGCGTACGATGTTGTTATCCCCCATGGTAAGGCGGGTGTGTTCGCCGTGGTAGGAGAAATCCTGCGGCGGCATGCCCACGTAGGCCGCGCCCGTGAACAGGTTATTCTTGCCTACGGTGCAAAATTCGAATATGCAGTGGGGGCCGATCTTTGTGCCGGCGCCTATCTGCGTGTCTTCGCCTATAACGGTGTACGGGCCCACCTCCACGTCCTGGTCCAGCTGTGCCTTTGGGTGTATTATCGCTGTGGAATGTATCGTTGTCGGCATATCTCCTCCATAAAAATTAAAGATCAGTCGATAGCGGCGATGAAGTCCGCTTCGGCGGCCGGTTCCTGGCCTACGAAGGCAGTGCCGCGCAATTTGCCTATCTTGCCTTTGAACCGAATGATCTCCACGTACAGTTTCAGTACGTCGCCCGGCACTACCAGCCGGCGGAACTTGGCCTTGTTGATGCCGGCTATGTAGGCGAAATGGCCGCGGGTTTCCGGCAGTGACATCATCATGGAGGCCGCGGTCTGCGCCATGGCCTCCAGTATCAGGACCCCGGGCAGTATGGGTTTGGCGGGGAAGTGCCCGTGGAAATAAAGTTCGTTGGCCGTGACGCACTTGGTGCCCACGCAAAACTTGTTTTCCTCGACTATTTCCACCTTGTCCACCAGCAGGAAGGGGTAGCGGTGCGGGATAATTTGAAGGATCTCCTCGCAGGACATTACGCGGACCGGTTTGTAGGGAGGGGGTTTTATTTCTGTCATTGTGGCTCCGTGCAATTCTCTGTCAAGATTTTAGCAAAATTGATATTACCCGCGTGTCCGGGGCGCTGCGCTTCTATGGTCAGGCCGTCGAAGGCCAGGCCGCCCAGGGCCAGGTCGCCTATCAGGTCCAGCAGTTTGTGGCGGGCGAACTCGTCGGCGAAACGCAGGCCGCCTTTGGCCAGCACTTCCGCCTCCGTGATTACCACCGCGTTCTCCAGCGACCCGCCCAAGGCAAGGCCGGCCGCCTTCAAGGCGGCTATTTCGTGGTCGAAGCCGAAGGTGCGCGCCGGCGCTACCTGGGTTAGATATGTTTCCGGGGTCAGGCGCAGCTCCAGCGCCTGCCTGCCTACCAGCCGGTGAGGATACTCGTAGACGAGTCTGAAGGCGAGGCCGGCCGGGCCGGGGGCGGCGCGGTAGCGGGTTTCGCCTTTTAAAAACTCCACCGGGGCGGCCAGGCGCGCGCAAGCGCGGAGTTGGCCAGGCTTCTCCTCCAGGCCCGCCGTCAGCAGCGCCTCGGCGAACGGCAGCGCGGAACCGTCCATGGCCGGCGGTTCCTCTCCGGAGATCTCGATGTCCAGGTCGTCCACACCCAGGCCGGCGGCGGCGGAAAGTAAATGCTCTACGGTGTAAAGGGTTTTTCCGCCGGCGTTGATGTTGGTGCCGCGCGCCGTGCCCGTCACCAGGCCCAGCCGCGCGGGCACAGG
>Ga0156396_1022_pt1 | contig 17052 bp, 6 predicted proteins | sample RifOxyA3_FD_108040 | JGI IMG/M metagenome (GOLD analysis project Ga0156396, IMG submission 108040) | Elusimicrobia bacterium RIFOXYA12_FULL_57_11 | reverse complement strand
GCGGTCCAGCAGCATGAAAACCGTTATAAGCGCCACTGCCGCCGGCAGCGCAACATCTCCGAATATGAAAAGCGGCAGCAGGACGCCGGAAGCGGCCAGGCTTGCCATGAAAGTGGGTTTGTGCCCGAAGTGTTTTATTATCCTGCCGGTGGAGAAATTTATAATGGCCTCGGCCAGCCCTATTATGAGCAGCGCCACGCTGATGCTCTTGATGTTCAACCCGTAGTGGCGTTCGAACCAGATCCCGCAAAAAGCGTAAAACCCGAAGTAGGCCATGCGGTTTATGGTCATGCCGGCGTAATAAAAGAACGCGTTCGGTACGGCCAGCGCTTTTTTATAGGGGGCGAATATTCCGGTCTTCTGCGGGGTCGCCCCGTCCGCCTCTTTCGGGAAAAAAAGATAAAGTACCAGGCCGCTGAGGGTGGTGAGAGCCGCGATGATCCACACCGGGGTCTGCCAGTTCATCTTCCAGGCCAGCAGGCCGGCCAGCGGCACTCCTATGGCGGTGGCCAGCGGCCGCGCCGACATCAGCACCGCTATCATGGCCGGGAAATTTTCTTTTGCCACGCCGTGAAAGGCCAGGCGCCACATGATGGTGGCCACCAGTACAGCCGCGAAGCCTGACAGCGCCCGGAAAAACAAAGCCGCCTCAAAGTTGGAAGAAAGGGCGAACAGGGCCTGCGCGGCGGCCATCGTTGCGAGGGCCCACAAAAGCAGCCTGCGCGCGCGCACCCGGGCCAGCAGGGCGGGCCCCAGGAGCAGGCCGGCTACCGTTCCCCCGGTGCAGATGGAGATAAGCCACAGCGCTTTTTCGCCGGCTACAAGGAAGGTCTGGCTGATAGGTTTTACCAGCGGGGCTATGGCGTTATCAATGGAGTTGAACGCGAAAATAAAGATGAAAGAGAAAGCGATGGCCAGTTTTTCTTTCACAGGCCGGCCTCCGCCAGCGCGGTGGTGGCGTCTTTTATGTAGCCGCTCTGCCGCGACAAAAGCGCTATGGAGCATTTCCCTTTAAGCGGCGGGGTCATCAGCGCGGCGCCGGCTTCCCTGCCGGGGCGGTCCAGCAGCAGCGGCCGGCCGTGTACTTTTAACCTCCCCAAACGTTTAATAAGTGCGGTGGTGCCGCCGTGGCCGCAGGGCAGGCCCTCCCGGTAGCGGATAAAAAGTTCCCCGGGCTCGGCTTTAAAGTAGCGCCGGGCAAAATCAAGCACGTACCCGAAGCCGTTCTGGCGAAAATTGCACTCCAGCGCTATGGGCTGTCCGGGTTTCTCCGCGGTCAGCGCCCAGTCTATATTCTGGTAGCCGCGGGCGCCGGTGGCGCGCACCGCCCAGGCCATAAGCAGCGCCAGCCGTTCCACTTCCGCGGCTGCTCTGGCGTCGGGGTGGGGAAAGTCGAAACCGTTCCATTGCCCGTTGCAAAAGGTCTGCATGTCTACCCCGCAGAATTCCACCCCGGTGTCCGTTATAGCCGCCAGCGAGCCGGCCACGCTGGTGATATCAAGGAAGGGCTCTATCAGTATCCTGCCGCCATTGTACCAGTCGTAAATTTTCGAGAGCAGTTCCTCCCGGCTGCCAGCCATGTTCCCCAACCCCCCGCTGAAGAGGGTCTTGCGCAGTATTATGCGGTCATTGTTCTGCTGCGACACCAGCTCTATGGCTTTTTCCAGGGCGGGCATGGATTCGGCCAGGTAGCCGCCCGGCGTTTTTACGCCAAGGTCCGTGGCCAGTTCTTTAAAGTGCCCCTTATCGTTGAGTTTGGTGATGATTCCGAGTTTTACCAGCGACGGGTGCGTTTTTTCCGCGGCGATGCCGGTTTCACGCGCCAGGCGCAGTACCCTGGGGGTTTGCAGATAAGGTTCGAACGCCCAGGCGCCGTGTTTCCCCATGGCCCGCAGGCGGGCCATGACGGCCTGGTCGGCGAGGATGGACTCCACAAGGGAATACGGGGCGGAGCGGGCTGAAATTTCCAACAGCCATTTATCCGGGCTGCCGAGGTCGGAAACGGCGGCCATGTACGCGGTGAATTCCGGGTCTATGGCCCTGGGTGTTATTATGGCGTCGCCTTTGGCGAGGCACGGCAGGAAGCGCGGGATGAGGGCGAGGGTCTTGGGAACGCACACGGAGGAATAATTCATATCATTCTCCGGCAGCACCTCCTCCACGTTTGGCAGCCACAGTTTAGGCATAAAATTTGCCGTTGCAGAGCGTTACTCCTTTGAACTTGGTGGTGTCCAGGCCGGGGATGTTCTTGAGCCCGCACAGTACGAACTCAAAGCCCAGCTTGCCAAGCATGGCGGCGGTTTTTTCCACCGAGGCTCGTTTTATCTCCGGCTTTACCGACCAGTAGACGGTCTCTTCCTGTTTGGGGAGGTACTGCCGGTCGGTAGCCAGATCGTAGTTGGCCTTTATGGCCGCTGTCAGTTCCGGCGTCAGCACCCGGGAAATGCTGCCCAGCATGTTTTCGCAGAGCAGCAGGTAAGAGAACATTGCCCGGTTGAGGCCCAGCTCTTTAAGCGTGCCCAGCAGCCGGCCCAGCGGTTCTTCGGCGTCGTCGAAACCGGCCACGAACGGGTCCAGGTGCACGGTGGTCAGCACGCCCGCCTTGTTTATCTCTGCCGCCGCCTCCAGCCGGGCCCTTAGCGGGGCAAGTTCTTTTTCGAACACCACTGCGTTAACGGGGCGCACCGCCGCGCTGTATGAGAATTTCTTGGGGTTGGAGGTTATCAGGTTTATAATGGTCTTGTCAGGCAGGCCTTTAGTGGTTATTATTATGCGCCCTACTTTTGAGGCCACAAGGGTTTTGAGAACTTTCAGCGCAAGCCCGTTCTGTACGAATTCGGGCGTGAAAATGTCCGTGTAGCGGCACAATTTGAGGATGCTTATTTCCCCGGTGTTGGCGGTTTCGGCTATTTTACGGAGCAGTTCCTCCTCCGGGTAAAGGGGCCGGGGCCGGGGGAAATCCGTTTTAAGCGCCGTAAGCGCGTCGGTTACCGGGCTGCGCAGGCGCGCGTAGCAGTAGGGGCAGTCGTGCCCGCAGCCGGCCCAGGGCTCCATATAGTGGTATTTCCCGTACCAGCAGGTGCCCAGGCAGCCTTTGGCGAATAATTCAAGTTTTTCCATAAAGTAGTCCCCTGTGCTGCCGGATTATTCTTTTTCCGCCAGCAGCGAACCGTAGAAAGAGCTTCTGCGTTCCAAATCCAGCACCCGGAAGCCGCCCGCCGCCAGCGCCGCGGTCCACGCTTTAATGCCCGTGGGGTATTCCTGCCGGAAGCAGAAGGTTACGTCTTTCTTTTTAGTATCCCAGGCGGCGCCGTAGAAGACCGCGCAGTCCTGCATCAGCCTGTCCCAGTTGGCGTCCAGGCCGGTGCGCTCGAAGTCGAAGATCCCGTCTTCCAGCAGGAACAGGGCTTTTGGTTTGAAATATTTCCCGGCCTTGCTGAAAAACACGGCCTTTTCTTCATCGGTAAGATGATGCAGGGCCTTGCGGGAAAACCCCCGGGTGAAGGTGCGCGGGCCGGGTGAGAAGTCCAGGAAAGAGGCTTTTACCAGTTCCACGCGCGCGTCGCCCCTGAAGCGCTGCGCCGCCAGCTCCAGCTGTTCGTCGGCCATGTCTACGCCCGTGGCGCTGGCCCCGGCCTGGAGCGCCGCGGCCAGGAAATCACCTTTCCCGCAGCCGAAGTCTATTACCCGGTCCCCGGGAGCCACGCGCAGCCGCCCGGCGCATTTAACAAACTCCGTCGCCGGGGTGGCGTAGAGGTCGTTATAATGTTTCGCGTACTCCCGGTCTTTCCAGGTGTCTTCCATAGGTCAACGGCCTGCGCGTTTTTATTTCTTCGCGCAGAGCAGCAGGGTGGTGACGGCGAACACTTTTGCGTCGTCCATCACGTAGTCTATGAGCGTGTTCTCGTTGGGCATATGAGCGCTGTCGTTAAGGCGGGAGTAGACCACCGCCGGCAGGTGCAGACGCCGGAAGAAAGCGGCCACGGTGCCGCCGCCTATGCCGTAGGCGCGGGGTTTCACCTTAAGCACTTCTTTTATGGCCTTCTTTAGTGCCAGCACTATCTCGGCTTTCGGGTCCGTGGGGGGCGCGGCCTGCGCTTCCTGCTGGGGTTCGAAGGTTATCTTCACGCCGTACTTGGCCTCCACTTCGTCGGCCATGCGGCGCATCTCGGCCTTTACTTCGGTGAGCTGGTAGCAGGGCATCACGCGGCAGTCCATGTAGAACACGTCGTCGCCGGGCAGCGTGTTGACGTTAGGGACGTTGGCTTCTTTCTTGGTGGGTTCGAAGGTGCTGATAGGCGGTTCGTAAAGGCGGTCCTTCTTGGGGAATTTCTTGTAGAGCTTCTGGTAGCGGGTAATGAGGTCGCTGGAGGCCTTAAAGGCGTTTATGCCCAGGCTGGGGCGGCTGGCGTGGCATTGCTTGCCCTTGGTGATTATCTTCAGCCACATTATGGATTTCTCGGCCACCTCTATCAGCGAGCCGTCCTCGGAGCCGGAATCCGGCACAAAGAACACGTCCTCCTTGCCGAAGATGTGCGGGTGCTTTTCGGAAATATAGTCGGCGCCGTAGCCCGAGCCTGTTTCCTCATCGGCGCAGAACAGCAGCGCTATGTCGTATTCCGGGCGGTAGTCCAGCTCCATCATGGCCTTTACCAGCAGGATGCTGGAGACGGTGGCCTGCTGGTTGTCTTCCACGCCGCGGCCTATGAGCTTGCGGCCTTCCACCACCAGCGTGTACGGGTCGCTGTTCCACATTTTAAGGTCGCCGGGGGGGACAATGTCGAGGTGGCTCATGAACCAGATGGTCTTGGCGGAGTTTTTGCCTTTATAGCGGGCTATGACGTTGGGGCGTATGCCGTTCTTGGCCTCGGCCTGCGGCGCATTTATCCATTCTATGGAGTCAAATTTGAGTTTCTTCAGTTCGCCTTCCAGCCACTTGGCTTTGTCGTATTCGCCGTTGCCGCCGCTGGAGGGGGCAAGGGCCGGTATGGCGGTAAGACCGCGCTGCAGCTCTATGGCGTAGGTTTCGTAGGACTCTATTTTTTTGAGTATCTGGTTTTTCATCGAAGTTCTCCTTGGATCGCCTTCGGCGGGCGTTCTGTGCATCCGTCCAAAGTATAACTAATTAATAAATATACGGCAAAGCCGCGGCGGGCCGGGGCGGATTGCGGGTTGTTTTAGTATAATTCCCTTAAACCATGCCCGCAGAATCCATAGCCGCGCGGCTTAACCGGCTTACCCTGCTTGAAAATATCCCGCTCGGCGCCCAGTTGGAGCTTACCTACCGCTGCCCGCTAAACTGCGGCCACTGCTACCTGCCGCAGACCAAGCCCGGCGCGGCCGCCGCCTTGAAACGGGAGCTCTCCACCGGCGAATGGAGAAAAACTCTAAAAGAGCTTAAAAAACTCGGCACAATGTCCCTTGTGCTTACGGGCGGGGAGCCGCTGCTGCGCAGCGACCTGCCCGCCCTCTGCCGCAGCGCCACAAAGCTGGGTTTTGAAATAAGGATATTCTCCTCTGGCGCGGGCCTTACCGGCGTGCTGGCGCGGGCCCTGCGTGCCACCAATGTTTCGCGTTTCGAGTTGAGCTTCTACGGCAGGCCGGCGGTGCACGACGCCATAACCGGGGTTACAGGCTCGTGTTTTAAAACACTGGCGGCGGCGCGGCTCCTGAAAAAAGCCGGGTTCAAAGTAAAGCTTAAGACCCCTGTAATGAAAGCTAATGCTGGAGAGCTTAAACACATAACTCGTCTTGCTAAAAAATACGGTTTTGACCGGTCTTTCGACCCTGTGCTTACCATCGCTTCGGACGGGGAGGCGTCAAACCTGGCGCGGCGGTTGCCGGCCGTGCGGCTTGCCGCCCTGCTTGCGGATCCGGACATAAACCCGGTCGAAAAGAATTATTTTCCTTCCCCGGCGCCGGATTCCCCGCCCTGCGGGGCGGGGCGCAACACGGTTTCCATCAATCCGTACGGGGATGTTTTTCCCTGCCTGCAGTTGGGCGTTAAACTGGGGAATCTCCGTAAGCGGCCGCTGGGCGATATCTGGAAGAATAACAAGTGGCTGAAGCAATGGCGCAAAATTACGGCAGCGGATATAAAAGCATGCCGGAACTGCGCGGATTTGGCTTTTTGCAGCCGCTGCCCGGGGGTGAGCCTGCTGGAGGCCGGCGGCACGCATAAACCGTATAAAACCGCGTGTGTCATGGCCCGGGCCGCCAGAAAGGCGTATGCCAGACTGTAACAAAGTGTCCCTTGACTGCGGCAATACGCCTGCTATACTATAAATGATGTAAAAAGCGGCTTGAGTCTGCGAGGCCGTTTATTTTTTGGCCGGTCATCGGACAAAAAATATCCAATGGCTTTTGCTGTAAGGCACAACAATATGGGAATAAAAATGAACCGCACCCTGGCTTACGGGCTGGCCTGTCTGCATTACCTGGGAGAGAACAATGGCGGTGCCTGGAATCAGGTGGTTAATATCTCCCGCTTCCAGGGTTTGCCTTCGGCTTATTGCAACAAAGTGCTGCAGGCGCTGGTGCATTCCGGGTTCGTGGAATCGCAGAAAGGCAAGGGCTACCGTCTGAGCAAAGACTTGGACACCATCAGCGTGTGGCAGCTGATGGAGGCGTTCACCTTTAACGGCGCCCCTAAAGCGGAAAAAATGCAGGTGTCCAATAAACTTTACGAAACCTTGCGCGAAGAAGTGAACCACTGGCTGGTGGGCCTTACCGTGCAGGACATAATAGAAATGATGAAAGAGGAAGAGAGACGTAAGGTGGAGCATCCGGCGGAAGAGTAGTTCGCGGGCGGGAATGTATAGGGAGTTTATGAAATTCCGGTGGTACGGGAAAAATCCATGGGAAGCACGCGGCGCAAGCGCGCGCTCTCTCCTCTTTCCCCGTGTAGCCGCTACCTGGCCCGCCTTTCTGCTTTTCTCTTTTTTCCTCCTCAGGCCCGTGCCTCCCGTTCATGCCGCAACAACGGTCTTTCTTGGCGATACGGTCTCTTCCGTAGATCCGGGTTCGGACGATGAAAGGCGCCTGAACCGTTCCCGCGGCTCGGCGGCGGTGACCTATTTTAAGAATACCCTGGTGGGAACTATTACGCCGCCTGACCCGCAGATGCAGATCACCCGCACGGCCGGCGGGACCCCCGTAGTCTGGTATTCAGACCCGCTGGATGCCGTGACCATAAGCGGTAATGTCACTTTCAACATCTGGGCCAGGGAAAGCAATAAATTCGCCAACGCAGGTCTTGCGGGAGAACTGCTGCGGACCGACTCCTCCGGGAACATCCTGTCCGTTATCGCCTCGGTGGTGGCCCCGGCCAGCGAGCTTGCAACTAGTTTTGCCTTAAAGACATGGACCAGGACCCCTGCGCCTACGGCGCTTTCTAACGGTGACAGGTTGGCTTTGCGGCTATATATGGACAACTTCGGAACCATGGCGGCCAATTATACGGTGCAAGTTTCCCTCGACGGCCCGACCGCGGGCGCCAGCGGCGACAGCTGGTTCCGTACGGTAGAGGCCCTGGCCCCGGCCCGCCCGGCTCCCGGCGCCATAACCAGCCTGACCCAGACGCAGTTAGCGGCTAACTGGACCCTGATCGAAGGGGCCACGGGCTATACGCTGGCCGCTTCTGTCAATCCCGGCGCCTCGCCGTCGCCCATATATGCCTCGGCGGAGACTTCCGACAGTTCGGCCCAGCTGGCCAGCCCGGCCCTGAGCCCCAACACTACTTATTACCCTTATGTCCGCAGCAATGGCCCCGGGGCCTCCAGCTCCTGGGCGCCCTACGGGCTGGTGGTTACCCCCGCCTACGCCCCGTCTTTTACGAATTTCACGCAGCTCTCATCTTATACTGCTCAGTTCAACTGGGCCGCCAACGGCAATACCGGTTCCACGCTTTACCATGTGGTGATGTCCACCGCGTCCGACCCGCTGGCCCCTTTCGGCGCGGTTGTTAAATCCACTTACACCTACAGCCTTTTCCTGTCTTCCGCCGGGCTTTCCGCGAATACCGCCTATTCGTTCCGCGTGGCCGCCGTTAACCACGCCGGGGTGTATACCGACTACACCCCGATTATATCCACCTACACGCTTGCGGCCATGCCGGTTGCGGGCGCTTTTTCCGGCGTAACGGAATCCGACATCACCCTGGGCTGGGCCTCCGGGGGGAACGGTGCGGGCACGCTATACCGGCTGTTCGTGTCCACGGCGCCGGACCCGGTGAACCCCGGCGGCGCGGCGGTTACCCAGCACGAGACTTATAATTTTTCGGCCAGCACCGCCGGGCTTGCGGCGAATACCACCTATTACTTCAAGGCGGCGGCCGTTAACGGCGACGGTGTGTTGGGACAGTATTTCAGCGTGGTTTCCACCGCCACAAGGGCCGCGCCGCCGGTATTCTCGGCTTTCAGCGAGGAGGCCTATGCCTCCCTGCGCTTCTCCTGGTCCGCCGGCGGCAACCCGGCCGGCACGCTGTACCGCGTGCTTTCTTCCACCGCGTCGGACCCGGGCGCGCCCGGCGGGGCCGCAGTGGCCTCTTCAAATACCTACAATGTTTCACTCTCCACTTCCGGCCTGGCGGCCGACACCCGCTATTATTTCAGGGTCGCGGCCATCAACCGCAATGGCGTGGTTACCGCGTATACGGCGCCGGAAAACCGCGCCACCCTGCTGCGGTTTACGCCCTCCACGGCGGCTTTTACCGGTGTGGCGGAAAGCGCGGCGCAGTTCAATTATTCGGCTAACGGCAACCTCTATCCGGGGACGCTGTTCCGGGTGCTGGCTTCAACCGCGCCAAACCCGGCTAGCCCGGGCGGCGCGGCGGTATCTTCGTCCGACACCTATAACGCAAGTCTGAATGCCCAGGGGCTGGAGCCGAACACCACCTATTATTTCCGCGCGGCCGGCGTAAATAAGGACGGTGTGCTCACCTCTTATTCGGCCATTGCCGGCACCTCCACGCTGGCCGCCGTGCCTTCCGGTTTAAATTTTACGCAGATCAGTTCCGGCGCGCTGCGGTTGGACTGGGACCAGGCCAACGGGCCCGGCACGCTGTACCGGGTGACGGTCTCCACGGCGGCCGACCCGCTGGCCCCCGCCGGCGCAGCCGTTACCAGCTCGGATACTTATAATCTTTACCTTTCCACCGTCGGGCTGGCCGACGCCAAAGCCTATGCGTTCCGGGTGAGGGCCATTAATAATAACGGCATTCTTACTGCCTGGTCCGCGGTAAATTCCACTTCCACGCTGGCGCTGGGGACCCTGGCCGCTCCGCTGGCGGGGGCTCTGGTTCCGTACGTTTCTTCCATTACCGCCGCCTGGCAGCTTGTAGGGGGCGCCACCGGCTATACGCTGGCGGCTTCGTTAAGCGCTGACAACCCGCCCACCGTTATCTACGCTTCCAGCACCACGCTTGGAGGGAGCAGTGCCGCGGTGCCGGGGCTGTCTCCGGACACTGTTTACTATCTCTTCATCCGTTCCAACGGCCCCGGGCTGGCCAGTTCCTGGAACGCGTATTCTCCAGCGGCCACCTTGCTGCAGTATGCGCCGGCTTTCGGTTCTTTCGGCACCATAACGGCGTCAACCGTCAGCCTGTCCTGGTCGGGCGGCGGGAACCCGGGCGGTACGCTGTACCGGGTGCTTTCTTCCACCGCCCCAAACCCGCTGGCGCCGGCTGGGGCGGCTGTGGTTTCTTCGGACACTTATGCCCTGGCACTGTCCTCCGTCTCTCTGCCTGCTAATACGGCTTATTATTTCAGGATAGCCGGCGTCAACAAGGATGGCGCGCTTACGGCCTGGACTACGGCGCGCGGCACTTCCACGCTGGCGGTGCTGCCCGTTCCATCCGGCTTTTCCGGAAGCGGCGTTTCGGCCCTGACCTTCTCCTGGTCTGAGAACGGCAACCCGGCGGGCACGCTGTACCGCGTCCTTTCTTCGCGCGCGCCCGATCCGCTGGCCCCCGGGGCTGAGCCGGTGGCGTCCTCGGACACCTACAGCCTCACCCTTTCCACTTCCGGGCTGCAGCCCAATACCACGTATTACTTCCGGGCGGCGGCGGTAAATAACGACGGCGTGCTTACAGCCTACTCCGCCGTTCAGTCTAGCGCCACGCGGCCGGAGACACCCGCGTATCCCGGCTTCGGTACGGTGGGGGCCGCCTCCATAGACTTCATGTGGGACGCTAACGGCAATCCTGCAGGCACGCCCTACCGCGTACTGGTGTCCCCTGCGCTCAACCCCCTGGACCCCGGAGTTGAGGCGGTCACTTCGGCGGAAACTTACGACTTCTATTTTAGTTCTTCCGGGCTGTTACTGGACAAGGCCTACTATTTCGTGGTGGCCGCCGTGGGCCGGGACGGCCAGCCCGGCGCCTATACGGCGCCCCAGCGGGCTCGTACGCTGACCCTGCCGCCGGTATCTTCCGGGTTCAGCGGTGTGGCGACTAATTCCCTGGATTTCAACTGGTCGGTTAACGGTAATTATCCAGGCACGCTTTACCGGGTGGCGGTTTCACCGGCGCCGGACCCTCTCTCTCCCGGAGGAGAAACCGTCACACTGTCAGATTCCTACGCGGTGTCCGTGACCACTTCCGGCCTGGCCGCGAACACCACTTATTATTTCCGGGCGGCCAGCGTTAACGGCGACGGGGTGGAGACGGCGTATACCGCACCCGCCGGCACCGCTACCTTGGTGGCCTATGCCCCTCTGGTCTCCGGCTTTTCTGATATTCAGACCGACTCTATACGCATCCTGTGGTCCGCCAACGGCAATGCCGACGGGACGCTTTACCGAATAGCCGTATCCACCGCGCCCGACCCGCTTAACCCGGGCGCGGCCCCGGTAGCGTATGGGGAAACCGCCGAACTGTCGTATGCCGCCATGAACCTGGCCGTCAATACCCTCTACTATTTCCGCGTGGCCGGTGTTAATCACAATGGCGTGACCACCGCTTATTCAAGTCCGCAGTCGGAAAGAACGCTGCAGAACGTGACAAAGTTTTACCTGCTCGACGACGTGTCTCCCGCCAATCCCGACGCCGGCGAAGAACACAGGCTGTCGCGCCAGCGCGGCGCCGCGGAGGTCAGCTACGTCAAGAACACGGTGTCCAACCCCGCGCCGCCGGCCACGGCCACCCAGTTCACCAAGGTCGGTAACGGCGCCGTGCAGACCTGGTATACCGGCCCGCTGGACCCGGTCACCATAGTCAGCAGCGTTACCTTTAATATCTGGGCCAGGGAAAGCGCCACCGCGGCCAATGCCAGTATAACGGCCGAACTGCTGCGGGCAAACAATGCCGGGGTAATACAATCCGTAGTGGCGGCCGTGCATGTGCCGCTTTATGAACTGTCGGCTACCACGCTGCAGTCCTGGACCTGGACAGTACAGCCAGCGCAGACCGTTATTGCGCTCGGCGACAGGCTGGCCGTGCGGCTGCATATAGATAATGTGGGCACCATGTCCACCGGCAGGACGGTTACCGTGAGCCTGGGCGGGCCCACGCTTAATGCCAGCGGGGATACCTGGGTGCAGGTGCTCGAGGATATAAAGCCGGCCAAACCCGCCGCCATGTCGGTAACCGGGATAACCGCCAGCCAGGTATCCGCCTCATGGTCGCAGGTGGGGGAGATCACCGATTACACGCTGGCTTCTTCCGTAAATCCCGGGACGGAGCCTTCCCCCGTTTATTCTTCCAGCGATACCGTAAACCTGTCCGCCACGCTTTCTCTGCCGTCCCTTTCCCCGAATACCACCTATTACCTTTTCGCCAGGAGCAATGCCCCTGGCGCGTCCAGCGGCTGGCAGGTGTATCCCGCCACGGCCACGCTGCTGGCTTATGCGCCGGTCTTCAACAACTTCTCTTCCGTGGCTTCCGGTTCAATGCTGTTCTCCTGGTCCGCCAACGGCAATGCCTACCCGGGTACGTTGTACCGGGTGGTGTCCTCCACCGCGCCCGACCCACTAAGCCCAGGCGGTGCCGTGGTTTCAAGTTCCTACACTTATAATACCTACCTGAGCACATCGGGCCTGGCCGCCGATACTACCTATTTTTTTCGGGTGGCCGGTCTTAACCACGCCAATGTGGCTACCGCCTATACGGCGCCCGTCGGTACGGCCACCCTGCTGGCTTTCCCGCCGGCTTCGCCTACATTCAGCAATATCGGCACTGCCGCCATACAGTTCAACTGGTCGGCCAACGGCAATCTTAACCCGGGCACTCTTTACCGGGTGCTCGCCTCCACCGCGCCCGATCCGTCCAACCCGGGCGGCGCGGCCGTTACCAGTTCCAGCACTTACAACACTTTCCTCAGTTCTTCGGGGCTGGCCGTCAATACCACCTATTATTTCACGGTGGCGGGCGTTAGCAAGAACGGAGTGGCCACCGCCTATACCGCGGTAAAGGGCACCTCCACCTGGGCGTCGGCGCCCTCCTCCCCGGCGCTGGCCGCCGTGGGCGCCTCCTCGGCGGTTTTCTCCTGGTCGGCTCCGTCAAACCCTTCAGGGCGCACGCTGTACCTGGCGCTGGTCTCTACCGCCTCCAACCCGCTGGCGCCGTTGGGGGCCGTGGTTAGTTCCTCCTATACTTATAATCTCTCGCTGAGCACGGCGGGGTTGGCGGCGGACACCACCTATTATTTTACGGCGGCGGCGGTTAACAATAACGGCGTGGTTACAGCTTACACCTCCGTCCCGGCCACGGCCACGCTGCTGGCCTATGCCCCCGCGGTGTCCGGTTTCGGCGCCGTCACGGCTTCCGCCGCCCAATTCCTCTGGTCGGCCAACGGCAACGCTTACCCGGGCACGCTTTTCCGCGTGCTGTCCTCCACCGCGCCCAACCCGCTCTCTCCCGCTGGCGCCGTGGTGCGTTCCTCCTACACCTATAGCCTTTCCCTGAGCTCTTCCGGCCTGGCGGCGGACACTACCTGTTATTTCGCCGTGGCGGGCGTGAACAAGAACGGCGTGGAGACGGCGTACAGCGCCGTGGCTGGCACCGCCACGCTGCTGGCCTTCACGCCGTCCACCGGCGCTTTCAGCGGGGTGAGCGCGGGGGGCGTACAGTTCAACTTTGCGGCCAACGGCAATGTTTACCCGGGGACGCAGTTCCGTGTGCTGTCCTCCACCGCGCCGGACCCGGCCAATCCCGGCGGCGCGGCGGTGTTCTCCTCCTACACCTATGTCGTGGCGCTGGCTTCCTCCTCGCTGGCGCCCAATACCACCTACTATTTCCGGGCGGCGGGCGTGAACAAGAACGGGGTACAGACCGCTTATTCGGCCGTGGCGGCCACCTCCACCCTGGCCAATGCGCCGTCCGGCCTCTATTCAACCGGCGTGACCACCATCGCCATAAGGCTGAACTGGTCCGGCACCGGCAACGGGCCCCTGGCGCTGTACAGCGTGCTTGTCTCCACCGCCGCCGACCCGCTGGTCCCGGCCGGGGCGAAGGTAACGTCTTCGGATACCTACAATCTCTACGCTTCCACCGCCGGCCTGGCGCCCAGCACCGACTATAATTTCAGGGTCAGGGCGCGCAATAATAACGGGCTTTACACGGCCTGGACCACCCCGCCTTTCCTTACAAGGACCCTGGCTACCGGGGAGATAGGCAGCCCGGCCTCGGGCAATATTACCGGGGTGTTCGTAAGTTCTCTGTCCGCTTCCTGGAGCCTGGTGTCCGGGGCTACCGGCTATACCCTGGCCGCCTCGCTCAGCGCCGTAAATCCTCCTACGGCCATAGCCGCTTCCAGCACCACTATCAACAACGGGCCCAGCGCCTACGTGTTTTCTCCCGCGCTGGCCGCCGACACCATCTATTATCTGTTTGTCCGGGCCAACGGCGACAGCGCCTCCGGCAGCTGGCTGGCTTTTCCGCCTAAAGCCACGCTGCTGGCCAACCCGCCGGCTTTCTCCGGCTTCAGCGGGGTTAATTCCTCCGTCGCGCAGTTCGGCTGGTCGCAGAACGGCAACGCCTACCCGGGCACCTTGTTCCGGGTCCTGGTTTCCACCGCGCCGGACCCGCTGACCCCCGGGGCGGCCGTGGTTACCTCTTCGGATACTTATAATATCTCGCTTACCACTACCGGCCTGGCCGCCGACACCACCTATTATTTCCGGGCGGTCGGCGTAAATAAGGACGGCGCGCTTACCGCCTACACCGCGGTGCAGGCCACGGCCACCTGGGCCAACACCCCCGTTCCCGCCGGTTTTACCGGGGTGGGGGCGGCAGCCATCCAGTTCAACTGGATGGCCAACGGCAACAGGAACCCAGGCACGCGCTACCGCGTGCTGGTCTCCACAGCCCCGGACCCTTCGAACTCCGGGGGGGCGGTAGTTACCAGTTCCGATACCTATAACCTGTACCTGAGCACCGCCGGCCTGACGGCCGACGTTACCTACTATTTCCGCGCGGCCGCCCTTGGTGTGGGCGGCATGGCTACGGCCTACAGCGCCCCGGCCGGCACTGCCACGCTTGTGGCCTATCCGCCGGCAGCTGCCGGTTTCACCGGTATCGGGGCCTCCTCTATACAGTTCAACTGGACGCCCAACGGCAACAGGGACCCGGGCACGCGCTACCGGGTGCTGGCGTCCACCGCTCCAAACCCGCTGTCTCCCGGAGGAGCGGTAGTATCGTCTTCCTACACTTATAATTTGTTCCTCTCTTCCGCCGGCCTGGCCGTCAATACCAGCTATTATTTCCTGGCCGCCGCCGTCAACCAGAACGGCATAGAGACGGCGTATACCGCCGCGGCGGGCACGGCCACGCTGGCCAACCTCCCGCTCACGGCGGTCTCCACTTTCAGCGTGGTGACTTCAGGCGGGTTTACCGCGGCCTGGAACGCCAACGCCAACCCCGCCGGCACGCTGTACGCCGTCCAGGTCTCCACCGCCGGGGATTTCAACGCCGGCGCGGCCGGGCAGGCCGCCTCCACGGCGCCGCTGGCCGGGGCCTCATATTCCTTCAGCGGGCTGCTTTCGAACCGGGATTATTATTTCCGCCTGCGCGCCGTCAACCGCAACGGGGTCTACACTTCTTACGCGGAACTGGGTTCAACGCGCACGCTGGGGCTTTCCGCTCCGTCCGGGCTGGGGATAGGGCAGGTGTCCACCTACTCTATAACCGCGTCCTGGTCGCTTGTGGACGATGCCACCGGCTACACGCTGGCTGCTTCTGTCAATTCCGGGGTTTCTCCGTCCCCGATTTACGCTTCGAGCGCAGCTACCGGCCTTTCCGCCGCGGTCTTCAGCCCAGATCTGGACCTGAACACCACCTACTACCTGTTCGTGAAAGCTGGCGGCCCCGGTGATGCAAGTCCCTGGTCCGTCTTCCCGCCGGCTTCCACGCTGGCCAATATCCCGGTAGCCGCTGGACAGGCATTTACAGATGTGGCTTACGACGGTTTCTCCATAAACTGGGGGGGCAATTCAAACCCGGCCGCCACCACCAGGTACACCGTGCAGATCTCTACCGCCCCGGACTTCAACCCCGGCGCTACCAACGGGGTGATTTTTACCACGGTGGCCGTAGACGGCCCCAAGGCGACCTTCAGCGGCGTGGCGAGCGATACTTACTACTACGCCAGGGTCAGGGCCGAGCATAATAACGGCGCCTTCACGGACTGGCTGGGGCTCGGCAATGTGAAGACACTCATTCAAGCCGCCCTGCACGCCGCCGGCGACGGGGTTCTTTTCTATGGACAGAGCGGTAACAGCATGCCGCAGTTCCGCGATTATGGCAAAGCCGCCAACTCTTTCAGTGCAGTGCGCCCGACAGTTGCGGGAGCTTCCGGAGCGTTCTTCACCATAAGGACCAACCCGCTTACTTCCAAGCAGGAAGCGGTAGCGGCCTATGTGAGCAACGGCACGCTGCGGGTGCTTTGTACCGACGGGGCCAACTGGTACGAGGAGTGGACGCAGAACGTGGGCGGCATCGACGGCACCAGGCGCTTCGACGTAGCTTTCGAGACCAATAGCGGCGACGCGGTGGTGCTGTACTCAAGAAATGTCTCCGGTACGAACGAGCTGGGGTACCGCACCAAGCCCGGTTCGGCCGCCTGCGGCACTGGCGGCTGGTCTTCCGCCGCCACGCTGGACCCGGCACGTACCTCCGGTAACGTGCAGTGGGTTAAGATGGCGTCCGACCGCAGGGCGGACTATGACAATATCATCGCCATCTGGGCGGACGCCAGCTCGGTCCTTTCGGCCATGGTCTGGAACGGCTCGGCCTGGGAGAACGAACCGGCCTCGGCCCTGGAAGCTTCGCTGGAGCGGGTGGCCGCCTCCCAGGACGTGGAAAGCTTTGCGGTGGAAGTGGAATCCCTCTCCGGCGATATTATGGTGACCTGGGGGCACAGCGGCGGTACCGATGGCACCAACGGTGTGCGCTACGCCACGGCGCTCTGGACCGGCGGCACCCCTGAACATACCTGGGGAAGCCCGACCGCCGCGCCCACTTTCGTGGACGATGCTACCAACCTGGACCTCGCGGCCAACCCGGCCAGCAATGAAATGGTTTTCGCTTCCATAGGCAACGCGGGCTCGGACCTGCAGGCCGGCTACTGGAGCGGCTCGGCCTGGACGAATAAAGCAAATCATGACATCACGGCCCAGACGCCGCTGGTAGGCACCAGGCTGGTGGCGGCCGCCTGGATAAGCTCGGGCACGGCCACGCGCAGCGTGATAACTTACAACGATGCGGCAACCACCAACATAGGCTGGGTGGTGGGCAATCTGGGGACTTTTACTACGCAGACACCCTCTACCCCCGCGCCTCTTTTCGCTAATCCCCAACGCTACTACGACCTGAAGCAGGACCCGGTCAACAGGGACCGGCTTATCTTCACCCTGGCTGACTCAAATTCGGACCTGTTCGCCAAGCGGCTGGTAATGACCGCCGCCGCGGGGTTCACCTGGGCGAACGCTGACGGGAGTTCGGCCCTGGAAACGAGCCTTGCCTCAAGCCTGGGCGGTTACTCCTTCATGTTCTGGCCTTCCCCGCCTACCACGACTTTTGAGCAGATCGCCTTCCGCTTCTTCGAGAATACCGCCACC
>Ga0156396_1007_pt2 | contig 17192 bp, 15 predicted proteins | sample RifOxyA3_FD_108040 | JGI IMG/M metagenome (GOLD analysis project Ga0156396, IMG submission 108040) | Elusimicrobia bacterium RIFOXYA12_FULL_57_11 | reverse complement strand
GGAGAGGAGCATGGCTAAGGCAGCCTTGGTGAACTTCACCCTGTCAAAAGATAGTTTTGTGGGCTGTGCCGTGGCGCCATGGTCCGCGCCCGGTATTTTTATGTAAGCGGCTCCCGGCATGACGGCGCTATCCAGAGGGACCAGACCGTCGTTGACCAGGCCCCGCTTGAGCATAAAATTACGCAGCATCTTGAGTCCCGTATCCCGCGTGCCCTTCGGTGCCGGGTCCATCCAGGTGGCTACTGAAATAAATGGCGTCGTAGCGGCCAGTTGTTCTATGGCGGCGGAATTCTGCCGCATGTAAATTTCCCGTTCGGCAGTGGTAAGGTTAAGAAGCGAGTCCAGGCTGCCTCCCAGTTTAGTCAGTATTCTGTTCAGGAAGCGGCCTACTTTTGTGTTCGAGACAACCTTATCCGCTACCGGAGTGCCCATGAAAGGAACCTGCAGCATCAGCACTCCGCGGACTTTGTTTACCAGAGCTTTGTCCGTCAGCAGGGCTTCTAGTACATCCAGCCCGGCTTTGCTGGAGCCTATGATAATGACCGGTTTCTTCGACGCCCTGATGGCAGCCGTGATTCCCACGGCGTTGACCTGTATTGAGGACTCCGTCTGCAGTTCAAGGCGTTCAAAATCTACCCCCAGGCTTTTCAGGAGCGCCATATGTTCCTCGTAGCGAGGTTTGGTTTTAGAGGAGCAAAAAATCCCGACTAATGGCAGCTTGGTCTTGTCTACGTTCGAGAAAAGTCCCGGCACAAAAAGTACTTTGTATTCCTTAAGTTCCTTTACCAGTTCTTCGGTTAAAACCGTATCGGCGGCCGCCAGGGCGGTCTGGTATTCTGCTGTTACATCAGTGCCGTAAACCCCTTGGGGAGGCTGTTGAGGCGCGGACGGTGCCACAGCGGGTGTGCCGGCGGGTATAGTGGGTATAGCGGTGTCAAAATAAAAGTTAAGCGGAGCGGCAAAGACTGGCCGCAGGCCGGTTAAGGTCAGGGTGCAGAGAAGAATAAGCGCTGAAGGAGTATTGTTTCGTGTCATAGCAAGTTCCCCGGGCATTTCGCTTTCCCGCTATCCCCGCAAGTAGAGTATAGCGTGCGGAACCGGGTTCGGCAAGTTCCGGTAGACCTAATAGCGGCGTGGGTACTGTTCCTGGTCCTGGAGTGCCGCTAACGGAGGCCGTCCAGGATACGCTCGAATTTCATGGAGCGGGAGGCTTTGATGAGGAAAGAACCGCGGCCGGCGGAGATAAGCTCACGCGCCTGGGGTATCCAGGCGTCCGGGTTTTGCGCGTAGGCAAGGTTTTTGCCCCCGGCCCGGAGAAAGGCGTCGGCCGCGGCCTGCATTTCCGGGCCGGCCAGGAAAACTTTCTCCGCTCCCATGTGGGCCAGGGCAGCCCCCAGATCCGTGTGGTAGTGCGATGAAAATCTGCCGAGTTCCTTCATGTCGCCCAGCATAAGATACAGCGGCCGCGGCCGGCCGGTCATTTCCTTCAGCGCCGAAGCCACTGATTGAGGGTTGGAATTATAGGCGTCCAGTATTACGGTGGAGCCGTTTATCTCCAGTTCCTCCAGGCGCATAGGCGCCGGGGTGTAGTGTTCCAGACCTTTGCGTATGACGGTGAAGTCCAGTCCGGCCGCCAGCGCGGCTCCGGCCGCGGCCGCCGCATTATAGTAATTGTGCCCGCCGGAGTGCGGCAGGTTAATGTCCAGGACCATGCCGGCGTATTCGATCCTGAGTTTTTCTCCCTCAAGTATGCGCAGGTCCGCTGCCGGATCCCTGCCAAAGGTGAGTTTTGGGAATTTACGTCCGTTAAGGCGGGAGAGATACTGGTCGTCGTGATTGTAGACAAGGACTCCGCCGGGGGCCAGGCAGCGTGCGAGTTCGGTCTTAGTCTCAAAAATGGTTTCCATATCACCGAAATGTTCCAGGTGCGACGGGCCGATATTCGTTATAATGCCGCAAGTGGGGCGGGCGGCTTCTCCTATCTCCAGTATGTCACCTTTGCGTGAAGCGCCCAGTTCGAAAACCCCGAACCGGTGCTCCGGCGTAAGTTCCAGCAGGGAAAGCGGCAGCCCGAACTGGTTGTTCAGGTTTCCGGGGTTGGAGCAGGTTTCCCCTGCGGCGGAGAAAATGCTTTTCAGCATTTCTTTGGTAGTGCTTTTACCGTTGGACCCTGTTATGGCCGTGACCGGTATCCGGAAGCGCTGCCTGTGCCAGGCGGCCAGGGCCTGCAGGGCTTTAAGCGTGTCCGCTACCGCAATTACCGAGGAAGGCAGCTCTCCTGCCCCAGCAACCGCGTCCTGTCTTGCCAGCAGTCCCGAGAGGCGGGGCATGGCCTTGGATATAAAATCATGGGCGTCGTAGGAGGCTCCCTTAAGGGCCCAGAAAAAAGCGCCCGGCTCAAGTTTGCGCGTGTCGGTGACAAAGGTGTTGAACGGGGTCTCCTGTTGTCCCCGAAGGAGCGTTCCTTTTACCGCTCCGGCCAGCTGCCCGATATTGATCTGAAGGTTCATAACTTCGGCTCCCCGGTTCCCGTCTCCCGCAGCTTTTCCCTTATGGCTTCAGCGGCGGTTTCCCTGTCGCTGAAATTCACGGTGCGGTCCCCGAGTATCTGGTATGTTTCATGGCCCTTGCCGGCGATCAGGATTATATCGCCTTTTCCGGCCAGGGTCACGGCTTTCGTTATGGCGGCTTTCCTGTCCGGTATAACTTCGTAGTTGGTAAATTTCCCGGCAATGCCTCTTTCTATATCGGAGAAAATCTGATCCGGGGCTTCTGTGCGCGGATTATCGCTGGTTACTATGGCCTGGTCGCTCAGGGCGCAGGAGACGGCTCCCATGGGCGCGCGCTTGGTGCGGTCCCTGTCGCCGCCGCAGCCGAATACGGTGATAATGCGTTTATGCGGCATCAGCGCAAGGCTTGAAAGAACGTTTTCCAGCGCCGCGCCGGTATGGGCGTAATCCACAAAGACCGTAAAGTCCTGACCCGCCGCCACGCGCTCAAGGCGGCCCGGCACATTAGCCAGCGCCTGGACGCCGTTGACGGCGTCCCGTGGAGGTATTCCCGCTGTCACGGCTGCGGCTATGGCCGCCAGCGCGTTGTAGACGTTGTGCCGGCCCAGCAGGTTCAGGGTTACAGGCACTGTCTCTTTTGCGGTTTTAAGGGTAAAGCGTGTGTTCTGCGCGAGTATCTCCACGCTGCCGGCCCTGAAATCCGAAGAATTATCTATCCCGTAAGTTATCGTGTGAACTTTGCCCTTAAGGCGCTTAAGGAGCCAGGCGGCGCGTTCGTCGTCGGTGTTTATAACCGCGTATTTGTTTTTCTTGTCCGAACCTTCCAACAGGTCGAAGAGACGGGCTTTCGCCTGAAAATAAGTTTCCCTGTCCTTGTGGAAATCAAGGTGGTCGCTTTGGAGGTTGGTGAATATGGCGCAGTCAAACTGCACGTCTTCGACGCGGCCCAGAGCCAGCGCGTGTGAGGAAACCTCCATTACTGCGGTAAGCGCGTCGGCGGCCGCCATTTGAGCAAGCAGCTCCTGCAGGGTGTGGGCCAGCGGCGTGGTGTTGGCCGCCGGAGCCAGTATGCGGCCATCCACCCTGTAATCTATGGTGCCGATAATGCCCGGCCTGGCGCCTACCAGCCTGAGTATGTTCTCAAGCAGGTAAGCGGTGGTGGTCTTGCCTTTGGTCCCGGTTATGCCGAAAATTCTTATCTTGCGGGACGGGTGCCCATAAAAGTTGGCGGCTGCCTTTGAAAGCGCCGTCTGCAGGTCTGCCGTTTTCAGGAAAACAGCCTTTGGAAAGGCGGCGTGCAGTTCCGCGGGGGTGTCAACTGCGGAAATTATGGCTGCCGCGCCGTTTTCAAGGGCCTGGCGCACAAAGTTGTAGCCGTCGGTTTTGGTGCCGGGCAAGGCGAAAAAAATAGCTCCTGGGACGGTCTGCCTGGAATCGTTGGTGATTGCGGAAATGTCGATGTCGGGCGTCCCTTGGCGCGCGGAGATCCCTGTATTCTCAAGCAGAAGGTGTAGCAGCATCCTGCCTACATGATAGAAAATTTCAGCCCGCTATTGTTCAATCTGAAATGGGAACGGCAGTACGCGGTTTTGTGGCCCTGGCGGAAACAGGCGTATCCGCCTTTATCCCTTTAAGCGTAATTATCTTGGAGGCAATTTCCCTGAAGACCGGCGCCGCGGATTCCCCCCCGTAGGTCAGCCTTCGGGGATTGTCTATAACCACCAGGATTGTGTAAAGCGGCTCGCTGAAAGGAAAAAAACCGCAGAACGAAGCGACATTTTTCCCGGTAAGGTATTTTCCCGTGGCGGGATCTATTTTTTTGGAGGTGCCGGTTTTGCCTGCTATGGAGTACCCGGGTATCGCCGCGTTCTGCCCGGTGCCTTTTTCAACCACCGCGCGAAGCATGCTCTTTACGCGCAGGGACGTTGAGCGCGAAACCGCCTGCCGGACCATGGCGGGCTTGTTAATGAAGATCTCGGTACCGTCGAATTCCGTTACGCTGTCTACAAGGCGCGGCTCGTAAAGGGCGCCTCCGTTGGCCAGCGCGGAATACGCGGTTATTACCTGTACCGGCGTTGCGGCCATGCCGTGGCCGTAGGAGCCGACCGCCAGGTCCAACGCGGTATAGCGTTCCAGCGGCTTCAGGATGCCAGCGGATTCGCCATAAAAACCAAGTCCGGCCTTGGAACCGAAGCCGAAGGATTTGGTGTAAAGATAAAAATCTTTCAGTCCCAGTTTCAGCCCGATCTTCGCGGTGCCGATATTCGAGGAACGTTCCATGACCCCGGACAAGGAAAGCGTTTTTTCCGGTTCATGGTCGTGCAGCGTTACCTGCTTGTTAAATTTCCATGCGCCGTTTTCACAAAAAAAACTGTTCTTTTCATTTACCACATCTTTTTCCAGGGCCGCCGCCAGGGTGATGGCTTTAAAAGTGGAGCCAGGCTCGTATACCCACTCGACCGGCTGTATCTTTCCCAGGTCCTCGGGCCAGGTCGCCATAGCCAGCAGGCGCCCGGTCGAGGGCTCCTGTACCAGAGCCATGCCCAGTTCGGCCCCCGTTTTTTCTACCATGGCCTTTACGGATTCCTGGGCGAAATACTGGATGTCCCGGTCAAGGGTAAGATGGAGGTCACGCGGATGGGCTTCTTTTTCCGTTTTTTCCTGGAAAATTATCCGGCCGGAGGCGTCACGTATCATTTCCCTGCTGGAGGTTTTCCCGGTCAACACTTTGTCATAAAGCAGTTCCGTGCCGGTAAGTCCCCTGTCCGAACCTACGAGTCCGATTACATTGCGGGCCAGGTTCCCAGAAGGATAATACCGGCTTTGATGCGCTTCCAGGATGACGCCTTTTATCTTCAACGCGGTAACCGCGTCAAATTCCGCCTGGCCCAGGTTCTTCTTTACCGGAACAAAATTCTTTGCGCGCCGGAATTTAGCTTTAAAATCCGGCGGCAGTTTAAGGGTGCGGGTTAGCGCGGCCGCGGCGTTTTCAAGGGCCGCGTCCTGGTCTTTTTTCCCTTTCAGGCCTTTTATCAGGTCATTTTTAAAAAGCTGGAGGTTCCAGGTTACTATGGATTCGGCCAGCAGGTCGCCGCCTGGGCAGAAAATGCGCCCCCTGGGGCCGGTCTCCGAGACTGTCCGGCTGAAAGATCTTGCCGCCATAACGGCCAGTTTTTCGTGGCGTACCGTCTGCAGCCAGAAAAGGCGGCCCGCGATGAACACGACAGGGAGGCCGGCTAAGATGGCGCAGGCGGTAATTCTGGTTTTTAATGTTCTGGCTGTCATGTGCCGGGTTATCGGGTAAAGGCAGGTCCGCTGTCCGAATCATCCCCTCTGTTCCCGGGCGGTCGCAGGGCGGGAAGGCCTACCAGGTGAGTTTTGCCAGCCAGTCCTTGGCCGGATTTGTCTGTCCGGGAGCGCCGGCGAGCAGCACTACGGCGCCAGGTTCCGGGTATACCATGCCGAGCTTTATGGCTTCATTCTCCAGTTTTTCCGGAGACAGCGCTGTCTGGATCTCTTTTTTCAGGTAGGTATTGGAACTTTCAAGGTCTTTTATATCGCGGCGTATGTTTTCAATGGTGTAGCCAAGTTTAACCACCTGCACGTTTTCCCAGGCAAAGAGGAAAAGTACCGCGCAGGCGGCGCTAACTGCAGCAATATTCGTGTTTCGTGTTTTTTTTAACATAATGGCCGTCTTCGAGGTTATTCCATGCTGAACATTTCTATGCGCCGTATGCCGTGTTTTTCCCATAGGTAGAATATCTTGGTCGGGCACAGGGAAGATTTCAGCCCGTTTAATTTCGTCCTTACGGCCCTTCCCGAGAGCAGTTTATTAAACCTTGTTCCTGTCTTAAGTATGTTTTCCGGATACATGGCGCCTCCTTGTTTTCACTGATACGGCACGTTCACTACAGTTTCTCTATGACGCGCAGTTTAGCGCTACGGGCCCGCTTGTTCGCCAGGATTTCAGCTTCTCCCGGTTTTACCGGTTTTCTCGTTACAAGGTTCCAGCCGCCCATGCTGGCCATAAGGCGGAAAGTCTCTTTAACTATGCGGTCTTCAAGTGAATGGAAGGTTATGATGCCCATCCTGGCCCCCGGTTTCAGCAGCGGCATCATTTTCTGTATTCCGCGGGTAAGGTTGTCGAATTCGTAATTTACGGCCACCCTTAACGCTAAGAATGTTTTTGTGGCGGGGTGAGTTTTTTCCCCCCGCGCCGGGGCTACCTCCGCTATGAGCGCGCCCAGTTCGGCTGTCGTTTCAAGCGCTTTTTTCCTGCGTGCGTCCAGTATGGCCCGGGTGATCTTGCGGGAGTGCCTTTCGCCGCAAATGCGGATAAGGTGTTCTATCTGCTCGTAAGGCCACTGGTTTATTATGGTGTAGGCTGTAAGCGGGTTGTCAGGGTTTATGCGCATGTCCAGCGGACCATCGTGCTTGATGCTGAAGCCCCGCGACGGTTTGTCAAAGTGCAGCGAAGATATTCCCAGATCGAATAAGGCGCCGGAAACGGAGCGTATCCCTTCCCGTGCGCTGATCTCGTCTATATTGGCAAAATTACCCTGGACGACCTTTACCCTTTCCCCGAAAGGCGCAAGGGCGCGGGCCGCTACTCCGGTCATTTCAGGGTCCCAGTCTATGCCAAGTACGCTGCCTTCAGGCGGTAGGGCGCCCAGCAGCCGCGCGGTGTGGCCGCCCATACCCAGCGTGGCGTCGACATAGGTGCCTTTTATTTCGGTGATCAGCAGACTGACCGTTTCGTCCGCCAGCACTGAGATATGAGTGTATTCACTCATAGGTCTATTATCTTGCTGAACTTTTCTAACGAGGGGGCCATTACGTCTTTTTTGTATTTTGACCAGGTTTGCGCATCCCATATTTCCGCCTTGTTGCCGACGCCCCGTATCACGATCTGCTTTTTTAGAGAGGCGTAAACTTTCTGATTTTGAGGTACAAGTATCCGGCCCTGTTCATCCAGCTGGGCGTCGGACGCGTTGCCAAAGAAGAAACGCTTGAAGGCGCGCTCTTCCTGTTTATTTTCCGATTTGAAGATTTCCATGTTGTTGGCCAGGAGTTCTTCCCACTTGGACGGCAGGAAGATGTAAAGGCAGTGGTCCAGGCCGATGCTTACCATGAGGTAGTTCTTGTCTTCCTTGGCAAGTTCTTCCCGGAAACGCGCGGGAATAAAAACGCGGTTCTTCGCGTCCATCACGTAGGAATATTCGCCGTATAGTGCACTCATCGTGTATCAAACTATTCTAGCAACATTATTAGCCACTATGCAACACTAATCACCACTTTTCACCACTAGGACTTTTAGTATACAGTATAGCTACCCCCTTCTGTCAATACCCTGGCAAAAAAATCCTTGTTTTATAAAGGTATTTTTTCCGGAAAATATGGTGGCGGCAAAAAGCGGACGGGGTTTTATGGATACCGCCGTATATATAAGGAATATATATTACAGGCAGCGGGGCGGTGCGCTGGTGCGGCAGGAGATTTGTGCGCGGAGTTTAACGGTTGACGGCGGAGATCTTGCCTGTTTTAAGGTCGTAGCGCCAGGCGTATTCGAGTGAGGACAGTTTATTGTAAGGCATGCCATATGCCCGGTAGAGGGCCTGGGCTACCGGCGCGCCATCGCGCAGACCTTTGCAGAACAGGTAAAACGATTCCCCGGTCTTCATTCTCATCAGGAAGCGCGCAAGGCTGTACGCCTGGGCGTACCAGAGCCTCACATTGTCTTCATCGGCACCCTGCAGGTCTTCAATGCGTACCAGGTCGGTGAGTTTGAAGCCGCTGCCTGTTTCAAGCCGCTTGAGATTTTCCTTAAGCCAGCCCGGGGTGGAATAGCCGCGTTCGGACTGGATGTAAGTCGCTATGCCTTCGCTCAGCCATAAAGGGCTGGGCGTGGAAGGCGTGAAGAAACTGTCAAAATAAATATGGGTGAGCTCATGCGCGAGGATGCCGAAAGCTTCGTCGCTTTTATAAAGGTAGATCTTGCGCTCGCTAAGAGACGCCGCCCCGCCCGACCATTCCGGCCGGCCGGTTATGCGGCGGTAAGTGCCCTGGGTCTGCGCGAAAAAAATATAGACTTTTTTCTCCCGGCTCCAGGGTGAAAACGCTATAAGGTCCAGCATTATATTGCCGTGCAGCGTTTCTACCGTGTCCGCTATCTCTTTTGAAACCTGCGGACCTTCTTCGTATATTACGAAATGGCGTGTGACCTTGGTGGCAAAGCCTTTTGGCGCTTCGGGGTATGGCTCCTCCGCGCTGTCCTGAATTGCGGGTATTCCGGCTTTGTCCTTCAGAGAATGCTCCGGCATCATGCCGAGTTCGGCTACGTCTTTTATTTCAGGGCCCGCGATAGGTTTTATAAGGGAACCCTGGATGGTAGTTGTGCCGGCTTGCGGTTCCGGTCCGGGCGGCAGATACGGGGTTACGGGGCCGGCGGTTCTCTTTACTATTGCCAGCGGGTCCGGCTTGCCGGTAAAAGGATTAGCCGCTACGTGGAATTTTTTAAGGGAGGACATGTCCTCGTTGATGTACTGGTACATGAAAAGGCCCCATAAACCTATTACCAGGCCCCAGAAGACCACCCTTAATTTGGAAAGTATGTCCATTTGTTGCGGCCACAGGCCGGAGGCTTGGGGCCATAGCTGGAGGGATTTCCTTTCGCTTATGGCACACGGCCTTCAGGCTTTTATGGCATTTTTTACCGCATTGAGTCCCGCACTTTTGTGGCCATTTCCGCCATTGCGGCGGTGAACATTGAGAAAAAAATTATAAAGATGGCCTGTGTGCCGGCCATCCCTAAAAGCTGGGAGCTTAAACCCATGCCATAGACTACGCTGCGCAAGTAATAAATTCCGAGCATGAGGGCCGCCGCAGCCAGCGAAGTAAGGAATACCTGCCATTTTTTCATGAACATGGCGGCCGCGGCCGGTGCGGTTAAAAACAGCAGCCACATGGGAGCCCAATAGGGAGAAAGCATGTAGAACAACGCCGCACTGGTAAGCAGGTTTAACCAGACGGTGATCCCCCTTATGCTGCGGGTTATCTGCATCAGCCGGTATACGTTGGCGGATAGCCAGTAATTTACGGCGAACGCCGCTCCCAGCAGCGCGAAGGATGCGTAGGTGACGTTTTTTTCCGGCTCGGAGAAAAAAACCGCGAAAGCTATAAGTATGACAGCGAAAGGAGTGAAATAATAATTCAGTATGTGCATGTGATAAACCTCCAAAGATCAGCGGATTATGCGCAACAGCCTTTTTTTCTTTACCGCGGCTGCTTTCTGAAAACTACTATGAACCTGTCTTCCTGCTCTCCCGGCAGCCGGTAGCTTAATTTTTCCAAAATTTCAGCGTGGGCCTTGCGCATGACCTGCACAAGCTTCTGCCGCGGCGCCGCCAGCTGGGCCGCGCTCTGCCAGGCAAGGAAGACCCCGCCTTCCATCAGCATATTTAAGCATTGAGGCAGTATGTTTTCAAGCTGCCCCATGGCGCGTTCAATTACCGCGTCGTAGCGGGGGCGCCTGGGCCCTTCACCTACTCTGCGCTGGAACACCGAGGCGTTGGATATTTGCATGGCGGCGGCCGCGCGGCCCAGGAAGGCACAGCGCTTGCCGTTGGAGTCCAGGAGTTCGAAAACGAATTCCTCCAGCGCCGCGGCCAGCGGCATGCCCGGAAATCCGGCGCCTGTCCCGGAGTCGGCTATCAGCGCCCCGGGTTTAAGGAGGCGGCGCAGCAGCGGGGCCGCCGCGAGAGAATCGAGGATATGGCGCTGCCAGAGCTGGGGTTCGTCTTTTTGCGAGATCAGATTCATCAGGGAGTTGCCGGCTTTAAGCTCGCCCGCGAAAACCAGGATCTTTTTCAGTTGAGGACCGGACAGGTCAATTCCCCAACCGGCCGGTATCCTGTTCAGTTCATCATTCATGCGTCCTGCTTTTTTCAACCAGTATCCACAGCAACTGAACGTCGGCCGGGGTTATTCCGGGCAGGCGGCCCGCCTGGGCTAGCGTGAGCGGCCGGGTTTTTTCAAGCCGCTGCCTGGCCTCGTTGGAAAGGGCTTTAATGTGAGCGTATCTAAAATCGGCTGGTATTTCAAGGTGTTCGAATTTCTTCAGGCGCTCGGCCTCCTTAAGATTGCGGTGTATGTAAACGGCGTATTCTTTTTCGATAGCCGCGGTGGCGCGCGCTTTTGCGAGCGTCCAGGCGCAGCAGGCGGACCGGAAAGCTTTTGGCGTCCCCCCCGCGGCCAGTTCCTTTACCGCCGCGCGGTAGCGCGCAAAGCCGGGGGCGTGGTCCGCGTTCAGGAGTCCGAGCCTGAACCCGTGCTGTGCCAGGCGCAGGTCGGCGTTGTCCTGGCGCAGCATCAGGCGGTATTCGGCGCGGGAGGTGAAAATGCGGTAGGGTTCATCCACGCCTTTCGATATGAGGTCGTCTATCATCACGCCTATGTAGGCCTCGTCCCGCCGCAAGATGAACGGGGCCTCTCCCCGTATCTTAAGCGTCGCGTTTATGCCCGCCATCAGGCCCTGAGCCGCGGCCTCTTCATACCCGGTGGTGCCGTTTATCTGGCCGGCCAGAAAAAGGCCGCCCACTGCGCGGGATTGCAGCGTGTAATCCAATCCGCGCGGGTCGCAATAGTCGTACTCGATGGCGTAGCCCGCCCGCATTATCTCCGCTCTTTCCAGGCCGGCCACGGAACGCACTATTTCCAGCTGCGTTTCTTCCGGAAGGCTGGTGGACAGGCCGTTGACGTAGTATTCCTCGGTGCTGAAGCCTTCCGGTTCCAGGAAAACATGATGTGACCCGTGGTGAGGGAATTTGACTATTTTATCCTCTATGGAAGGGCAGTAACGGGGGCCTGTGGAATTTATCTTCCCGCTGTACAACGGAGATTGCCCGAGGCCGGCGGTAATGATGGCCGCGGTTTTTGCGCTGGTGCGGGTGATCCAGCAGGGAAGCAGCTGCCGGGTTATAGCGGTTGTGAAATGCGACAGCGGCGTTGGCGGGCTATCGGGCTCCTGCTTCTCGCATTTGGAGAAATCGATGCCGCGCGCGTGCAGGCGCATGGGAGTGCCGGTCTTTAACCGGCCGGGCTTGAAGCCCAGGTGTTCCAGTTCTTTTGAAAGCAGGTTGCTTGGCGGATGGTTGTAGCGCCCTCCGGGAAAAGAACGCATTCCTATGTGTACTACTCCCCGCAGAAAAGTACCGGCGGTAAGTACTACCGCGGCCGCGCGGTAACGAGTGCCGCGCGCGGTAAGCACGCCGCAAACTTTTCCGCCGCGCGTAAGGAACCCGGCCGCTTCGTCCTGTATAGTCAGCAGTCCGCCCTGGCGTTCAAGCGCGTGCTTCATGCTAAACTGGTAAAGCTTCTTGTCGCACTGCGCCCGCGGAGAATGTACCGCCGCGCCCCTGGAGGTGTTTAGCATGTGGCAGCCGAGCATGGAAAGATCGGTAATCCTGGCCATTTCCCCGCCCAACGCGTCGATTTCACGCACCAGCTGGCCCTTGCCCACGCCGCCGATAGAAGGATTGCAGGACATTTGCGCGATGGTGTCCAGGTCCTGGGTAAGGAGCAGGGTTTTTGCGCCCATGCGGGCGGCTGCCAGGGCCGCTTCGCAGCCGGCATGGCCTGCGCCGATCACTGCCACATCGAAAACTGCCGGGTAGTTGAAGGCGGTCATATGAGCAGCAGGACCTGAAATATGTCGGGGCTGAGCAGCCCCAGTGAAGAGAGGGAAAATAAAAAAGCCGCGCTGGCCAGCATGGCCGGTATTATGGCGGCGGTCGTCCTGGCCGTACTTGTCTTGAAAAAAGCGGAGGCGGCTTTTGCCAGGTACGCCAGGGCCAGCACGGCAAAGAGGTACTGGATGGTGTTGTAAGCCGTAACCGACCCTGACAGCGCGGCCGCGGCTCCGGAGATATCTGCCGCCAGCGTGATCAAAGACAGCGACATTACGGCTTTTACCAGCCGGGTGTAGTGGTGTTTGTTGACTGCCGCCGTCCAGACTGCAAAGCCGGCGGCCATTACAGCTAATAGCCGCGCCGCGCCGGTATACACCGGCGCGGCCTTGAAAGGAAGCAGGAAAAAAAAGCCGTAGGCGGCGGTTGCAAACACCAGGAAGGCCAGCCGCAACGGCAGCCTGCCCGATTTTATAAAGGGCAGGAAAGCTGCCAGCAGGGAACAGAAAAAAAGAGTGAAACCGAGCGCGCCGGAGAGCCCCACGGCAGCATGCCACCAGAAGTTTTTCCCGGAAACAAGTGCCATCCCTCCGGTTACCTCGGCCAGAAAGTCCGGCGGAAGGCTGCAAAGCAGCAGGGTGGATGCCGTGGTGGAGGCGCAGAAGGACGCGAGCGGCCAGAACCACCCGGTTTTCCCGGCGGCGATCTCCACGCAGGTTTCGTACGGGTTTAAAAGCAGCTTTAGCGGAAAAAAATCTTTGGTCATGGCGGTCATTTGCCCACGCAGAAATTCTTGAAAATATCCGACAGTATTTCTTCGGGGGCGGTTTCTCCCAGTATAGTCCCCAGGGCGTTCAGCGTCCCCCGCAGGTGCTCCGCCGCCAGCTCAAGTGGCGGGGTTCTTTGCTTCATCAGTGCCTGAAGCTTGCCCAGTTCCCCGGCCGCGGCGCGCAGCGCTTCAAAATGGCGGGCGAATATTACCGGGGCCTGGGCCCCGTCCCGAAACGCCTTCTTCTGCCTGGCTACCAGTGCCCGGCGCAGTGCGTCCAGGCCGGTACCGTTGCGGCATGAGGTCTTTATGCCTCCGGCCGCGCGTGTTTTTGCCGGCAGGTCGGTTTTAGTTATTACTTTTATAAGCGCGGCACCGGGCGCCGCCAGTTCCCCAGCCCTTCGCTGTGCCAGTGTGTCGCTGGCGGTCCGGGGGGTTGAGCAATCTTTTAGCAGCAGTATTATATCCGCCTGCGAAATGGCCGTTATGGCGCGCCGTATCCCCTCGGTTTCCAGGGGGTGGCGCGCTGCGGCGTTCAGGCCCGCGGTATCTGTAAATATTACCGTGAACCCTCCGATTTCCAGTTTTGCCTCCAGCGTGTCGCGTGTGGTGCCGGCGCTGGTCGAAACTATGGCCCGGTCGTAGCCCAGAAGAGAGTTGAGCAGCGATGACTTTCCTGAATTGGGAGCGCCGGTTATTACCACCCTTATACCTTCCCGTATCCCGCGGCCAGCTTCAAAACCTGCGGCCAGGTCCAGCGTTTCTTTTTTTAATTTTCCGGATTCGCGCAGGAAGGCGGAAAGCTTCACGGGCGTTATTTCCTCGTGGGAATCATCCAGGCGCGCTTCTACCCCGGCCAGCAGGTGAAGGGCGGCCTGTTTCAGCGCGCGTATTTTGCGGGACATTTCTCCCTGCACCTGGGCCAGGGCGGCACGGTGCGCGGCTTCGCTGCCGGCGGCTACCAGGCTTCCCACCGCTTCGGCCTGGGCCAGGTCCAGTTTTCCATTGATAAAAGCCCGCAGGGTGAATTCGCCCGGCGCCGCCAGGCTTGCCCCGCTGCGTATGGCCAGGTTCAATATCGTGCGGGTAATATAAGGAGAGCCGTGGCAGGTGATCTCAACCGTGTCCTGCCCCGTGTAGCTGGCCGGCGCTTTAAAAAAAACGGTTACGGCCCTGTCTATCAGGCGGGATCCGTCGCGTATGTCCAGCAGCCGTGCCAGGCGGTGGGCAGGGGTAGTCAGCGGCGGCCCCATGAATTTAGCGGCGGTGCTGAAAGCGGCAGGGCCGGACAGGCGTATTATAGCCAACGCCGCCGCGCCTGGCGGGGTGGCCAGCGCTACAATGGTGCGTTCGGTGTCCGGCAGGTGCATGTGTAAAATAAACAGCGTGACAGCAGCTGGGCCGCTGTCACGCTGGCGGCTTTCCTGTGGCCTATTTCTGTTCAGTCGGCTGCGTCGGTTCCGCTGTTTCTGCCACGGGCTTAGCCTCTTCGGGCGAGGGTTGTTCCGTGATTGGAACAGCCGCCGGGGTTGTGGCGGCCGAAGAGGACGTTTCGACGCTGCGTATTACAACTTTACGCCAGCGCCCCTCCCCTTCAGAGCTTGTTTCTATGCCTGGATAAGAAGCTTTTACGAGGTTATGGACCATCTTCCTCATCGAGGCCGGCATCGGTTCAAGCCGGCAGGGGGTGGAACTCGCTTTTACGGAATTCACCGCGTCTTCCACCATGCGCGCAAGCTCTTTCTCTTTGCTGTCCCAATATCCGCCGGTGTCCAGGCGCAGCGCCAGGTGCGGCTCACGCTTGCGGCTGACTATGGAGTTGAGGACGAACTGCAGGGCCTGCAGGCCGCGGCCGTTATCTTCCGTGAAAACTCCGGAATTGGCGGATTCGAAGCGTATGAAGAGCAGGTTGTCCCCCGGTTCGAACCGGGCTTCCGAAACGGACGCTTCCATCCCCATAAGGGAAGTTATCTTCAGCAGTACGGTTTTTGCGTGTTCTACCGGGTCCTTTATGGGCTCGATGGCCAGGAACTCTGCGCCGAGCGGTTCCTCGTTGTAAACGCGGTCCCGCGACCGTTCCATGCTCCGCGGGGGGCGCTGTTCGCCGCGAGGCTCGTCGGCTTGCTGCTGCGGCGGCGGAAGCCGGGCGTCTTCATAGCCGTAGCGTCCGGGCCGCCTTGCGGGGGCTGCGGGGCGGCTGTCACGGTTCCCTCCGCGGCTGTCGCGCCTGGGGCCGCGGCTATCGCGGCGTCCGCCGCCTCCGCGTCCTCCGCGGCTGCGCGGTTCTTCGCTGCGGCCGTCGGTCCAGCGCTTTTCCCTTAGAATAACGCAGGCTTTTTTTGAGCCGAACCCGAGGAATCCTGTGGTTCCCTCGGTTACCACCACCACTTCCACCTGGTCGCGCCGCAGGCCCATTTCCGCCAGGCCTTTTTCAACGGCGTCCTGTATCGTTTTAGCTTCTGTTTTTGTTTCTCTCATGGTATTTCCTCCGTAGTCAGTTAAAAATCCGGTTCAGGCCATTTTTTCTTTCAGGTACATGTTCTGCGCAAATCCCCAGATGCTGTTTATCAGCCAGTACATTACCAGCCCGGACGGGAAGCTGAGGAACATGAAGGTGAAGATTACCGGCATCCACTTCATCATGGCCGCCTGTGCCGGGTCCGAGGTCTGGGGCGACAGGTGCTGCTGCAGGAACATTATGGCGCCCATTACCAGCGGTAGCACGTAATACGGGTCCTTCGCCGAGAGGTCCTGTATCCAGAAGATGAAAGGCGCGCCGTGCAGCGCCCAGGACTCGCGCAGCGCGGTGAACAGCGCGAAGAAAACCGGGATCTGCAGCAGCATCGGCAGGCAGCCGCCCAGCGGGTTGGTGCCGTGGCGTTTATACAGGTCCATTACCTCCTGGTTCATCTTCTTGGGATCGTCCTTGTATTTCTTCTGTATGGCCTGCATTTCCGGCTGTATTTTTTTCATTACAGCCATTGCTTTGTAGCTTTTATAGCTCAGCGGGGTGAGCAGCAGCTGTATGAGTACGCTTATGATGATGATGGCGACGCCAAAATTCCCGGTAAGCCTGTAGAAATAGGTCAGCGCGGAGTTTGCCAGCTTGGCCAGGGGCGAGAAGAACCCGAAATCCACCGCGCGGTCAAGGCCCATGCCGAGTTTCTGCAGGTGCGGGTAATCCTTGGGGCCCAGGTAAAAGCCGGTCTCCCAGGTGCGTGTTTCCCCGGGGTTAAGCCGCTCGGAGTCGAAAGGAATGACCAGCAGCGGGGCTTTGTTCTCGCCTATCTTCTCTTCCCGGCGGTAGGGGCGCGTCTTGTCGATGTTCCCTCCCACCAGGGCCGCCAGGAAATAGCGATTGTCCACGCCGGCCCAGACGCAGTCGTTGGAGGCTGGTTCGTCCTTAAGTGCTTTTATGGTGGGGTGCTTGCGCCCGGTTTCCTGGAAAGTATAAACCGCGCGCCAGAGTTTAGGATTCTCTTTTTCTTCGCTCTTCGCTGTTCCGAGTCCGGGGCCGACGGTAAGTTCCCATGCCTGCAGCGCCTGGGAAGTATTCCCTTTATTGGCCACGGTCAGGCTGAAGCCGTTCAGTCCGCCGTCGCGGGATAAAATGAATTTCTTGGTTACGGCGATGCCGCCGGGGGCGTTAGCGTAAAATTCCAGGGTATCAGCGGTTTTGGCCTTGAGTGTGAAGGTGTAAGGCAGGGAAGTTGCCAAAAAGCCCGGTCCGTAATCGGGGATAAGCTCTATAGGGGACACGGGGCCCTGGTAGACCACGCTCCGTATGGAAGCGGCGGCGGTGTGAAAGACATATTCGGCTTTGCCGGAGCCGAAGGTTACGGAATTGTCCTTCCAGTCCGTTGCCGGTTTGGCTGCGGCCGGCCGGGCCGGGGCCGGCGCCTGCGCGGCGGGCAGCGTGGCGGCAGTACCGGCTGTGGTTGCCGGGGTGCTTTTGGGTGGCCCGTATTTTTTCCCTACGTAGGAATACCAGCCGATATAAACCAGCGAGGATAATATTACCGCGAGTATAAGATTCTTCTGCATTATGTTCCTTCCGCGTCAAGCGCGGAGGCAACAAGGGAAACTTCAGGGTACCGGGTCGTAACCGCCCGGAGTTAAAGGATGGCAGCGGGCCAGGCGCCTTGCGGCCATTCCTGTCCCTTTTAAAATCCCGTGTTTGCCAAGCGCCTGAAAACTGTACTCGGAGCAGGATGGGTGAAACCGGCAGGT
>Ga0156396_1013_pt1 | contig 17292 bp, 17 predicted proteins | sample RifOxyA3_FD_108040 | JGI IMG/M metagenome (GOLD analysis project Ga0156396, IMG submission 108040) | Elusimicrobia bacterium RIFOXYA12_FULL_57_11 | reverse complement strand
TGCGGCGGCCAGGCGGTATCAGGATGCTTCCAGTTTTCACACATTTTTTGAATAAGTTTTGCCGCCCCGCCAGGGAAGGCTGGGCTGTAAGATTGTTTATGACGGCCCTGCCGGCGCTCCTTGCCGTAGGGCTTTCTCTGCTGAATGTGTTCCATTCGAGTAAATTCGACGGGTGGACGATACAATGTCCGCGCCGCCCGATAGGCACCTTCCTTATTGGAGGTTTGCCAAGCAGTGAGATTACCATAAGTCTGCCGCTTTACGAAACGGTATTGGCTTTTATCATTAACCTGGGAATAAAACCGGAGCTGCTGCTTGTGGTTATACCTGCCGGTATTTATATCCTTGTGTTTTGCGCGGGCTGCCTTGTGAGAAGTTATAGGGCCGGGATCGTGTCCCTTGTGGCGGCCAGCTTATTTCAGTATTTCCTGGTAGTCGATCATGACCTGGAACAATCCTTCTACAGCTTTCTTCTTTTGCTGATCTTATGCCTGCTGCTTTTAACGCGGCGTGAAAATACCCTGAAAAACAGCGCTATGGCGGGCTTTGCCATAGGAGCGTCCCTGCTTACGCGGTCACCCCTCTTTTTGTTCCCGTTTGTTGTATTGCTCTGCGACCGGTTTTTCGGCGTATTTCGTTTAAAGTTATTTGCCCTGCGGTCGCTTGTGTTTCTGGCAGCCTGTTATGTTTTACTGGTCCCGTGGGTTTTTTTAAACTATTCCTTAACCGGCAAACTTACCCTCTTGGATGGCGACCGCGCCGCCGATAATGTTATTACAGCAGCTAATGGCAGCATCTATACCATGGAGGGGGATACTTACAAGGCGGTTGGTATTGCCGGTGATGCCAATGTGTTCACCTATTTTCTGAATGAGGTGTTGAAGAACCCGCTTTCCCACGCTCTTACCATACTGAGAAGAATATGGCATATCTTTTTGTTTCAGCCAATTCTGTTCTCCCTTTTGCTGATAGCAGTCGCGCTGGGCAGGGGTAGGGACAAGGCCGCTGCTCTCGCGCTGCCAGCTTACTTTGTCGGCATCCACTCGCTGCTTTCCATAGAGGCGCGCTATTTTATGCCGATGGCGTATTTGCTGCCCCCGTTTATTGTCGGCATGTTTTTTCCTGCGCGCCAGGATAACGCGCCGCAACAATGCGGCATCGCGAAGAGATATCTGCTTACGGCGTTCTGGTCTGTTTTTGTGGCAGTATTGGCAGTTGAGGCGCTGCTGCTCGCTTATCCTCACAGGGTAGCCAGGAATGCCGCCTCGGATGACGCTCTTGCCCGCGCGGCACAACGTTTCCCGCATGACAGCGCGTTGCAGTATATGAAATGCCGCGAGCTTTGGCGCAATGGCGATGACGCCGGCTTTTATAAATGCCTTGGAGGCTATAACCGGAAATTCGGGAATGAAATTGACGCTTATGTGCTTTCTGTTATTGTTTCCAGTTCACCATTACATTCAGAGTTTCCTCCCTGCGGGGGGGGGTATCCTCCTTGTCTGATGCCCCGGATAATAAAGATGCTGGGGGAGCTGAAAATGGGGGACCAGGCGGCGGCAGCGGTTTCTCTTCGGCAGGCATATTCCGTATATGAAACCGGGCATAACATGCTGCGGGGCACGCCTTATGAAAAGGACAGGGAACTTGCCGCCCGTATTAAACAGGATTCTTCCTACTTCTGGACCCAATATGTGTATGAGGGGCTTTTATTATGGCCTCCCGCGCAAATGGCGAAAATACTTTTGGGGATTGAGAAATGGATAGTGCTGCCCTCCCGGTTAGCGGTAGTTAACGCGGCGCTTAAGGATAAGCGCTTCCGGGAAAAATCAGGTGACATCCGGATAAGAGAGTGGCTTGCGCGCGGCGCCTCATTAGCCGGCCCATGGGGGGATGGCGAAGAAGCAACAACAACTTGGGGAGCGACAAAGCCGGAGCTTCGCAATATGCGCGCGTTCCAGGGGGGCGAGGCGGCCCCGCAGGCACTTATGGCCTTGTGTGTCAGCCTGGCGGAAGAAAATAAAAAAGAGCAGGCCCTCCAGGCCTGCCAAAGTGTCGTTTACGCGATAGACACAGGCGCGTCTGGTAAGGCGGAGGGTATGCGGAACTTGAGCAGTGACGCGTCATTTGAAAGCTGCAAACTGCTTCACTCTCTTGGGCGCTATGAAGAGGCGCGGGAAACCCTCGCGTGGACGGTTAAAAACGCTCCGCCCGGCTGGCCCGGCCTCGCTGCAGCTGAAGTGCTTCTCGAAAAAAGCCGGTAAATATAGGGGTTTTATGCCGGGCTTCAGCGTGCCCCGAAATTATATAATGCTCATGTCCGTAGTGGAGCGTAGCGAAAATAAATATTAAGTAACAACCGGGTTACGAGGCGGAAATTAATCAATGGCAGTGTCAAAGATATTCGAATTTGAACGCGAGGTCCGCTCTGATGAAATAGACGAGCTGGGCCATGTAAATAACCAGGTCTACCTGGACTGGTTCATGGACGCGGCTACCAGGCATTCCGCGGCCGTGGGCTGGGACCTCGGGCGTCTGGTTAAAATGGGCGAAGGCTGGGTGGTCAGGCGCCACGAAATAGATTACCTGCTGCCGGTAAAACCCGGGGAAAAAATACTTATGCGTACCTGGGTCGAAACCGCGGAACGCGCCTCCTCCGAAAGACATTACGAGATCCTCAGGTGTTCCGACGGTAAAAAAGCTTGCTGCGGCCGTACTATGTGGGTTTGGATAAATTATAAGACCGGCCGTCCCGGCCGCATTCCTGAAGCGGTAATAACAGACTTTGTGAACTGGACTCCCCGGAAACAGCAGGTATAGGCGCTGCCGCAGGCTGGCGGAAAGCCGGCCTGGCGAGGTAAGAAGCCCGCCTTGTCCCGGCGGGTTTTTTTGCGGGCGGGTTTTGGCCCGCCAGCCGCGGTTTACGCGGGGGTATGTTGTGGTAAAATATATGCAGCGGATTTTTCAGGAGGCATAATTATGCGCTTCGCAAAACGTATCGTGCTTTTTCTCGCGGTCAACATCCTCATACTTGTAACCCTTTCCTTTACGCTGAACTTTCTGGGTGTCAGGCCCTACCTGAGCGCCCGCGGTATGGACTACAATTCGCTAATGCTTTTCTGCCTGGTCTGGGGTATGGGCGGCGCGTTCATCTCTTTGGGGTTATCGCGTGTTATGGCCAAGTGGATGATGGGCGTGGTGGTGGTCGAGGCCGGGAACTCCGACGCGACGCTGTCCCGGCTGGTGCAGACGGTGCATAATCTCGCCAAAGCGGCCAACCTGCCGGCCATGCCGGAAGTAGGTTATTATTCCAGCCCGGAAATAAACGCTTTTGCCACCGGCCCCACGCGCAGCCGGGCCCTGGTGGCCGTGTCCGCGGGTTTGCTGGAAGCCATGGATTGGGAGCAGATAGAGGGTGTGCTGGCCCATGAAATAGCTCATGTGGCCAACGGAGATATGGTAACCATGACGCTGGTGCAGGGCATAATAAACGCCTTTGTAATGTTCCTGGCGCGGGTCATAGCTTTTTTTATCTCCAGCCGCGGCCGCGATTCCGACAGCGGTTCCGTGCCCAATTACTTCCTGGTAATGGCGCTTGAAATGGCGCTGAGCCTGCTTGGGCTGATAGTAGTTTCAGCTTTTTCCAGGATGCGTGAATACCGTGCGGATGCCGGCGGCGCCGGACTGGCGGGTCGGGAAAAGATGATAAGCGCGCTGGAAGGGCTTAAAAAAAACGCGCGATACGCGGACCTTACCGGTAAAGAGTCTCTGGCGACCCTTAAGATCGCCGGAAAACCCCGCGGCTTCGCGGCGCTTTTTGCCACGCATCCGCCGCTGGAAGAGCGTATTGCGCGCCTGAAAGCGGCCGTGTAGGCGCGTTGTCGCGGCCCCCTTGCGCTTTGCGGGGGAACTGCTATAATCCAGTTATCCGAAACGCATATGAAAATACTGCTTGCTGAAGACGACGAGCCTGTACGCGAACTGTTGACGGCGTTTATGTCCGATTTGGGGCACGAGGTCGTTTCAGTTGAGAACGGGCAGGAACTTGTAAAGCTGGCGCTGGACGTGCGTCCTGACCTGGTAGTTACGGATATGCATATGCCGGAAATGACCGGCGATTCCATGATATCAATGATAGACATGTATCCTCCGCTTGCCGGTGTCCCGGTGATAATGGTTACAGGCGCCTCAAAAATGGAACTGGATGAAGCCTGCATACCCCCGGAGATCCCGGTCATCGCGAAGCCGGTGGATTTCAGCAAGCTGGCGGCCGAGATTTTAAAGATTGCAGAAAGAACCGGCGGTGCCGGCGCATGACTTACGGCTTTTGATCATGTGCGGACGCTATTCGCAAACCCGCAGCCTGGCCGAAATCGTACAGCGGTTTTCGGTGAAACCCCCGCCGTTCAACTCCAAACTGTCTTATAATATTTTCCCAGGCGCCCTGCGGCCGGTGGTCTGCGCTGACGGTCTTAAACTTTTGAAGTGGGGATTTTTGCCCGGCTGGGTTGCCGGCGGCGGGGCCCATATCTCGCTTCCGTCGGGCGGCAATTCCATGGAGCGGAAATTCTCCACGGAAACTTCAGTGCCTGAGGCGGATGCTCAGGCGCGGGAGGGGTTTATAAACGCCAGGGCCGAGGGCATAGCTTCACGGCCGGCTTTCCGGACGGCTTTATACAGGAACCGCTGCCTGGTGCCGGCAGACGGGTTTTATGAGTGGCAGCATTCCGCCGGCGCCAAAACGCCGTATCGGTTCGAGATGCGCGACAAAAGCCTGTTCGCCATGGCCGGGGTTTATGAGGAAAAGAACGGCACTTACGCCATAATAACGGCGGTCGCCAACGCCCTGGTCCGTTCCGTTCACCATCGCATGCCTGTCATTCTTGAGCGTCGCCACGAGGCCCTTTGGCTGGACCCGAAAATGAAAGACAGCGAAGTACTGCTGCCGTTGCTGCGTTGCTGCGATTCCGCCCTTATACACGGGTACCGCGTCTCCGACCTGATAAATGACCCGGTTAATGATTCCGCGGCTTGCCTTGAGCCGCTGCCGCAGTGACCCATAGCCGGGGTGCTGATTCCTCTGAACTACGTATATGAACGCGAGACCTGAGCAAATACTTGCCGGCCGTTTTCCCGCCGCGGCCTTGCGCCGGGCGCGGAACAATGTTTTCATTGTTGTTCTGCCAGTTTACTTAATGTTTATTCATTCACTGTTTTCCATTAAAGCGCGTCGGCTGGCTGCCGCCGGCGGTCTGTGATTTTTGCTAAAGTTATGCCGGGTATGCTCACTAAATTACCACAACCGCTGAACGAGCTCTTTGCCTTCTGCGCGCCGTTTACGGAGGCTGCCTGGTTCAGGGCGCTGCTCCCGGTGTGCCTGGTGGTTGTTTTTTTCCCTAACTTCACCGCCCCGCCGGCCCAGGTCATGCAAAATAGTCAGGGCGGGTTTTTACTGGCCGGGCTGCCGCATGGCGCAATCACCTGGCAGATGCCTTTTTTTCCCTCCGCGATTTCTTTTTTACTGCACCTGGGGCTGCCGCTTAACATTGTGGCGTCGGTCCTGCATGCGGCCGTTGCCGGGTTGTGCTTTGTTTCGGGCAGCCTGCTGGGCGGGTATTGGGCCGGCATACTTTCCCTTGCGGGGATAGGCCTTTTTGCGGCGTCGCCGATAAGCGGTAATTACGAGCAGATCTTTTACAGTTTTTTCCTCCTTTTGATCTTCTGCCTGCTCCTCCTGAAGCGCCGTGATGATAAATTGCTGTACAGCCTGCTCTGCGCGCTGGCCATAGGCGCTTCCCTGCTGGTGCGCACCCCGTTGTTCCTTTTCCCGGCAGTGGTAGTGTTTTTCGACTGGCTGCGCGCGAAAGAACGCCCGGTGCCCGTGTGGCGGCATGTCCTCTTTTTGGGGTTATGTTATGTGCTGCTGGTCCCCTGGGGCTTTTTGAATTATTCCCTGTCCGGTAAGGTGGAATTTCTGGAGAACGAGCGGGCCGCGGACAATATCCTTACCGCGGCTATGGGCAGCGTGTATACCATGGAGGGCTCCGCCAGGCGGGCGGCCGGCATAGGCGACCAGGACAGCGCTTTCGCTTTTTTTGCGCGCGAGGTGGCGGCGCATCCCTTGCGCTACGGCCTTGGTACGGCAAAAAGGTTATGGCATATTTTCCTGTTCCAGCCTTGGCTGTTCGCTTTTTTTGGCGCCGCAATGCTGCTGTACCGGGGAAGAGACCGGGCGCTGGTCTTTATGCTGCCGCTCTACCTGGTAGCTATTCACTCGCTCCTTTCCGTTGAGTCGCGGTACTTCTACCCGGTGGTGTATCTGTTGCCCCCGCTTATAGCTGGGACTTTCCTGCGGGCGGCGGGAGCGGGTGGCGAACGGGTGCAGGGCCTGGCGCACAAGGTGGTGATAACGGCCTTTTGCGTTATGGCGGCCGCGGTGCTGGGCCTTGAGGGGCTTTTGATGGTTTACCCCTGGCGTGCCGCCAATACCGCCTTTACGGAGGATATGTTCTCGCGCGCTTCCGCGCGGTTTCCGCGGGAACAGGTTTTTTATGAGCGCAAATGCCGGGAAATCTGGCGCAAAGGCGAAGACGCCGGTTTTTACGCGTGTCTTGGCGTCTATAGCCGGAAATACGGCGACGAAGTTAAAGCTTATTTCCTGGCGGCGATGGCCGCCGGATCCGCGCGCGAAATCCCCGCGCCGCCCTGTACCGGGGCGAACACCTGTGCGGAGAACTTGATAGTAAAGATGCTGCGCGAATTAGACCTTGGCGACCAGGCCGCGGCTGGAAAATCTTTCAACGCTGCCCGGGCTGCGCACCAGGTGTGGGGTAACGGTCTGCGCGGGGAACCGTATGAAAGGGACAGGGAGATAAACGTCCTTATAAGACGGGATTCCAGCAGTTTTGAGAACGGCCTGTATAACGTGCTCACTTTATGGCCTGTTTCAAGTATGGGCAGGATAATTGCCGGGATAGAAAAGCAGGCCGTGCTGCCCGCGCGGCTGCGCCAGCTGCGGCAGGGGCTGAACTATACGCGCGGGGCCGGCAAGGCCGGGGAGCTGAGGGTGCGGGAATGGATAATTTCCGATATTTTTTTCCCGCCGGCCGTTCCGCCGGAGCGGTGGGGGAATGGCGATGACCTGGTGGCAAAAACATTGTCCGGCCCTGCCGCGGCGGGCGTTTCACAGCAAAGGGTTAATGCCCTGATGACAGAGCCCGAGGCGCTGATGCGGTTGTGTTCGGCCCCGCGCTCCGCAATAGCGGCAGCCAGATTACTTGACGCCTGCCAGCGGGTGGTGTACCTTACCGGTACGGCCGGCGGCGATAAGCCGCTGAACCTAATGGGCCTGGACGCCGCGCTGGAGAGCTGTAAACTGCTGGCCGCGCTTGGGCGTAAAGAAGAGGCCGGGGCAACCCTGCTCTGGCTGGCGCGCACCGCGCCTCCAGGCTGGCCCGGGCTGGTTGAAACGCGCCGGCTGCTGGCGGCCGGGGGAATTAAATAACCTCTCGGGGTGCGGCAGTACCCGGTCCTGGCGCAACCGGTGTATTTTGTAGAATATGCTTATGACCCGTGACCGCCGAGGCCTTTTTACCGCTTTCTTCGTTCTATTTCTTGCGTTTTCACTGCTTACGCGGCTGACGCTTCTTGTAATGGCCTGGCCGGAACTGGACAGGGGCATCCTTGTCCTGCTTAAAATATTTTTTTCCGGTTTTTTGTACGACTGCGCGGCTTTTTCCTATCCCGGCGCGGCGCTGGCCCTTTACCTGCTGCTCCTGCCGGAAAAGATCTATGCCGCCTCCTGGCACCGCGTCTCTGTTTACGGGCTTTTCTTTGCAAGCGCCTTCCTGCTGGCCTTTAACCTGGCAGCGGAATATTATTTCTTTTATGAGTTCGGCGTGCGCTATAACTTTATAGCGGTGGACTACCTTGTTTATACCAACGAGGTGGTGGGCAATATCAGGGAGTCCTATAACCTGCCGCTGGTTCTGCCGCTGGTGGCCCTGCTGGCCGCCGCGTCCGCCTGGGCTTTCAGGCGGCCGCTGGGGGCCGCTTTCCTGCGGCCGCTGCCTTTGCGCCGCCGGGCGGCCCCGGCCCTGGCCGCGCTTTGCGCGCCGCTGCTGTTTTTTTTCCTGCTGGACGGCCGCCTGGCCAAGATTTCCGGCAACGAGTACGCCAACGAAGTGGCGATGAACGGGCTTTACGCTTTTGGTTCGGCCTTCCTGAACAATGAACTGCCTTACGATAAATTTTACGCCTCAATAGCGCCGGAAGCCGTCTTCGCGACCCTGCGGGCCGCGCTGGCGGGGCCGGGGGTGGAATTCGCCGGCCCGGGCAACGATATTAACAGGCGGATAACGGCCTCCGGCCCGCTGAAAAAACTTAACGTGGTGGTAATCACCGGCGAGAGCATGAGCGCGGAATACCTTGCAGCCTTTGGCGCGGCAAAAGGCGCCGGCACGCTGCCCAACCTGGACGCGCTGGCGGCTAAATCTATTTTCTTTAAGCGGTATTACGCGGCTGGAACGCGCACCGTGCGCGGCCTGGAGGCTATGACGCTTTCCCTGCCGCCGCTGCCCGGTACTTCCATAGTGAAGCGTCCCGATAACGGCGGTTTCTTCTCCTGGGGTTCCGTTATGCGCGGCCTGGGCTATACCAGTAAATATATCTACGCGGGCTACGGCTATTTCGACAATATGAACGCTTTTTATTCCGGCAACGGCTTTGAGATAGTAGACCGGTCGGATTTCGTAAGCGACGAGATAACTTTCGCCAATATCTGGGGCGTGTGCGACGGGGACCTGCTGTCGAAGACGCTGCGCGAGGCGGACGCGGATTTTGAGGCCAGGCGCCCGTTCTTCTATATGGTGATGACCACCACCAATCACAGGCCCTTTACCTATCCCGACGGGAAGATAGATATCCCTTCGGCCGCGCAAAGCCGCACTGGCGCGCTTAAATATTCCGATTACGCCATAGGCGCCTTCCTTGCGGCGGCCGCTAAAAAACCATGGTTTAAAGATACCGTTTTTGTTATCACCGCAGACCATTGCGCCAACTCGGCCGGTAAGGCCGAGGTGCCGGTGCGCAATTATCATATACCGCTTTTTATTTATTCTCCGGCGCATGTAAAGCCGGCTTCTGTGGAAACGCTTGCCTCGCAGCTGGACCTGGCACCTACTGTACTGGGCCTGCTGAACGTTCCGTATGAGAGCCGGTTTTTCGGGCGGGATGTGCTGGGCGGCAGACTCGGTTCCCCCGGAGGTGGGGAGGCGAAAGGCAGGGCTTTCCTGTCCACTTTCCAGAAGATGGCTCTGCTGAGGGACGCCCGCCTGGCCGTGCTGGGACCTAAAAAATACCTTAAGACCTATCGCTGGGACGAACCCTTGAAAACAATAACCGATGCGCCCGCAGACCCTGCTTTGGAAGCCGAGGCAATAGCCTTCTACCAGGGCGCTAATTATATCTACAAAAACCGCCTTAACCGCCTGCCGCGGTAGCGGGGCGTAAAAAAGCGGCTTCCGCCCGGGGAAGCCGCTTTGCACTGCCTTGGCCCGTAGTTATTCTACGGACGCTGACAGTATGTAGTCCAGTTTGGGGAATTCCGCTTTCAGGTACTTGTTGCCCTGGGCCTGCACCAAGCCCTGATCGGGGCCCATGCCGCCGGGGGCGCCTTCACCGTAGCCGGAGTAAATGCTGTCCACTACGGCCATGCCTTCAATCACTTTGCCGAACGGAGAGAAACCCATCCCGTCCAGGCGGGCGTTGTTGCCGTAGTTAATAAAGAACTGCGTGGTGCGGGTATTGGGCCCGGCCATGGCGTAGGAAATGTAGCCCTTGGCGTTGGACTGCTTTACAGGGTCGTCCTTGATGGAGGCAGGGCGCCAGGCAGCGCTTACCGCCGGTTCGCCGTGTATGCCGAACTGCACCATGAAGCCCGCGATGACGCGGAAAAAGGCGACATCTTTGAAAAAGCCGTTTTTCACCAGGTTGTAGAACCTGTCTGCGCCTTGGGGAGCCCAGTCGCGGGTAACTTCCAGCGTGAAATCTCCCTTGGTGGTGGTGAACTTAGCCTTAAAGGTTGCGGGGGCGGTTTCCGTAAGCTTGGACGGGTTTTTAAATGCTTCCATGTTTATATTGTTCTCCTTTGGGATGGCGGCGGGTTGCGCTGTAGCTGCGGCCTGCTCTGCCTTGACCGGCTGGGCCATATCGGCCCGGGACACTTCCTGCGTTTTCTGGCTGCACGCGGCCGCGAAAATAGCCGCTAAAACTAGCGCCAAATGTTTATTCTTCATTATGCTCCTCCTGTTCCTGCCTATATATTATAATAAATCAGGCAGAGTACATGAGGGTGCCTGCCTGTGAAATTTTCGGCGCATTGATCTGCACTATGAGACAACTATCACTGGCGGGAATGTGGCTGATGGCCGCGGTTGTGCTCTGCCTGTGGGTAGCCAACAGCCATTACCTGGGACTCTTCTCGGACAAGGCCGGCCTGGTACTCGGGTTTGGCCGCCTGGCCGCGCTGGCGGGCACCATGGGCGTGCTGGGCCAGTTGCTTGTAATGTCCCGGGCTTCCTGGCTGGTAAAACTTCCCGGAACGCCGCTGCCGGTTAAATGGCATCACCGCGCCGGGCTTGTTATCCCCCTGGCGCTGCTGGCGCATCCGCCGCTGGTGGTGTGGCATTACTCGCTTCAAGGGGGGCAGGGTTTCATGGCGCAATATCTTGCGGTATTGCGCTGGGATTATGTGCTGGCCGCCGCGTGCGGAGAGGTATTGCTTATAGCGGCGGTCTTGTGCGCCCTGCCCTGTTGCCGGGCAAGAATAGGTTATCCGGCGTGGCAAAGGCTGCATCTTCTAACTTACGCCGGACTTGCCCTGACGATAGGGCACCAGTTGGCGCTGGGAGGGGATTTGTCCGTGCCGAAATATTATTTTGCTTCGGCCTGGTATATGATGCTGGCCTTTACCGGTCTTAACGCGCTTTGGTTTCGGTTGCTGAAACCCGTTTATTTCGTGCGACCATGAAAAAGATTCCGTTGTTTTTTCTGGCCTTGCTGGTTTTGTCCGGAGGCTGGCCGGCTGAGGATTACCACCAGGGCTACCTGCAAAAACACAAAGGCGGCTACACCTGCCACTATATCAGGTAGCGGGGTTATTTGTGGTCCAGCTCGAACCTGCGGTCGGCGGCCAGCTTCTGTATTTCCAGCGCGAAAGCCGGGTTTTCCTCTAGTACCTGGTCGAAGTTATCTATCATAAGCACGAAAATCTTAGAGTCTTCCTCGCAGACCACGGTGGCGTTGCGGGGGGCCCTGTTGAGCAGCGCCATTTCGCCAAAACAATCGCCGGGCCCGAGGTAGGCTAGTTTCCTTGAGAAGAGGAAAGCTTCTCGCACGCTTACCAGCAGTTTCCCTTCGTTGACCACGTAAAAAGCGTCGCCAGGGTCTCCCTGCTTACAGACTTTTTCACCCTTTTCGCATTGATAATAATTGATCCTGTTGAGGATCTTTTCCAGCAGGCCCATGTTCATGTTAGCGAAAAACTTTATATTTTTCACCACTTTAGTGAACTGCACCGTTTCCACATCGGTTATGACAAGTTTTTTCATAGTTCCCTTTCCCGGTACCGGGTTAGATTCTACCAAAATGCGCCGGCTCCACGCAGCCTGCAAAGTCAATTTTCCAGGCTGGCGTCGAAAGGCAGGCCGTGGCTCAGGGCGCGGGGATCTTTAGCCCTGCGGTACACGCAGATGTGCAGGCCCATCCACATGTTGGGCAGGCCGTGTTTTTTAAGCTTTTCGCACAGCAGCCCCGTGGCCCCGCGGTCGTAGGCGAAGCTGAACTCTTTGAGTTTGCGCACCCAGTAGCGGCGCGGCTGCTCGTTTACGTGGTGATGGCCTCCCTGGTTGGGGGGCGCGGCCGACAATAAGAGCGTGTCGGAGAAAGCCGTGATGTTCTTGAGGAAAACCTCCAGATCTACGGGGGGGATATGCTCGGCCACTTCCAGGCAAAGCGCCATGTCGAAACTCCCCCAGGTATTTTCGAACGGTTCGGTAAGGTCTTGTACCTGCAGGTTTACGGGATAGCTGTGTTCGGCGGGCGGGGTAACCCCGTCTATTGCCAGGACCTCCGTGCCTTTGACCGCGAACAGGCTTGAATATACGCCGCAGCCGCAGCCCAGGTCGGCCAGCCGGCGCGGCTTGAACTGCGCGAACACAGCGTCGGTAATTATCTTCGCGGAGCCGATATAAGCCCCGTTCGACGGTCCCCACTCTTTAAAAAAAGAGGGGGCGTAAATGGCGGTAAGTCCCTTCATGCGGCAAGGTGGAAAACTGACGCTGCGGCGACGCGGGTCAGGAGTGCTTCTTTAGCTGTTTGCTTATGTGGGACCAGGCGTTCTTCACTTCGGTCTTAAGGTGTTTCATCTCGGCGGCGCTCACGCGTTCCGCGCGGGCGTAACGCACGGAGATCTCGTCCACCATGGCCTCAAAATTCTCTTTATTCATTTCTTTGAGGTCTTTCATCTTTTCCAGCACTTCGCCTTTCATTTTAAGCGTCCAGGCGGCTATTTTCTCGCGGTTCTTTTCGCCCCGCTTGCCAGATAAAAAATACGTCCCGGCCGCCGCTATGGCCGCCAGTACTATGCCCGCGCCCAATATTTTTTTTGATTTGTCCATAAAGCCTCCTGTGCTGTTCCCTGTTAACCGTGGCGATTATAATACCAAATAACCGCGGGTTTTCTATATTTTTTTGCGGAACAGCCCTTTTTTAACGCCGTCTTCCTCGAACCCCATGCGGCGCAGGTAGCTGGTGTGTTTAGCAGAGCCGCTCAGGGCCGTGAAGCCGGAAAACCCCTCGAAAGTCTCGGTATTCTGGGGGCGGTTGAACAGGTAGCGCGCGCTTTTCAGGTCGCGGTAATCTTCCGCCACATAATCCAGGTGTATGCTGATGTCCGGACGCTGTTCGGTATAAACAAAAAGGCCGACGGGCAGGAGGTTGCGCAGTATAAAAATGCAGCGCGGATCCGGCAGTTTTGCCAGGTCGAAATCCGGGAAGAATTGCCAGATGCCGCGCGCGTGGTAGGCCAGGAAATTCGCCAGCAGGGGGTTGGCAGTTTCAACCCGCATCAGCTTGAACACGTCTTTTTTTGAGTTTAAAACTATGATATGCCACAGGTCGATGCTCGCCACAAAAAGATTTACCGTAAGCACCGGCCAGGCGCCGGTTATGGCGGCGTACACCACGAACACAACGGCCCCTGCCAGGTTAAGCACCCGCAGGCGCAGTACGTTGCTGGTAAGCAGGGAAACAGCCACCAGCGCCGAAGCAGCATAGCCGATCAGTTCCGTCATAGCTTCATTATAGCGGTAAGGTTCGCGCCGCCGCAATATTCAGGGCGGCGGGTTCAGGCCCGGGCGTCAGCGCACTACGGCCAGTTTGAAAGTTTTTTTGCCGCCGCCGCTTTTAATGACGCCCAGGTAAATGCCGCTGGCGGCCTTGTGGCCGGCCGCGTTCTTGCCGTCCCACTGCGCTATGCCGGCGGTATTGGCTTTTAATTTCCGCACAAGTTCCCCGGCTATAGTGTAAATGTGTATTGCGGCTTCGGAAGGCAGGCTGGTAAAGTTCACCCGCGTGTGCCCCCGAGAAGGGTAAAAAGGATTAGGGTATACCCGCGCACCGGCAAGGCCTGTGGAAGAGGGGGTCCACATAAGCTGGAACAGCGAAAGATGGTCGGTCTGGGCCGTTATCCTGTTTTCAGACGGATAAATACTGGAAAGGAGGGGCACCCAGAGGCCGGCTGTGTCGCTGTAGCGGGCAATGGTCATGCGCGCTTCTTCCCTGCCCGCCATATCGGCGTCCTGATAATACAGCGTAAGCGTAACATTCTGGCTTGGCTGGGCCGGGGTGTCTTTGCCTATTTCAACCCCTATGCCGGTGGCCAGTGTGCCTGTGCCGCCGGCTTGCCCGGCGGGGAAGGAGGCGGGTTTTTGAAGGGTGATGTTCACGCTGCCCGTAAAAGAGTTGGCCGGGAAGGACACGCCGGCTGACCCTCCCGGGTAGGGCAGGGTAAGCGCCCCGCCCTGCGCCGGCAGCACAGAGATGAATTGCGACATGGAAAAATCCCATGCGGCCTGAATGTCGGAGAGCACCGCCACATTGCGCGAGGCCGGTTCAAAGGTCCAGGAGGATTTTAGCGGGGTAACCGTGTAGGCGCCGGCGGCCAGGTTCTCAAAGGTGTAAAACCCGCTGCCGGCGGTATTGGTGCTGGCCGTGGCCTGGCCCGACAGCGAAACCTGGATATCGCTTGCCGGCTGCGCCCCGGAATCCGTTATGTAGCCGGAGATGGAATAAGGATTTGTCGTGACCTTCGCGAAAAAATCCGTATTGTCCTGCGGCCCGGCAAAAAGCGCGGAATTCATGCCCCATGCGTACAGTGGTACGTCCACACCGGTGTGGTTGCCTCCGCCGGTCCAGATGTGGGATGGCAGGACATTTATCCCGTTATTGGCCGTTACCACGAGGCCGTTGGTTTCGTGGTCGGCGGTAACTATTATCAGCGTATCGGTGCGGCCGGCCGCCCAGGCCAGTGCCGCCTGCGCGGCGCTTGAGAATTCTATGGTTTCAAAAATGTTCCGTGTTGTGTCGTAGCTGTGGGCAGAGTGGTCAATTTTGGCGCCTTCCACCAGCAGGAAAAAGCCCTCTGGGGAATTCTCGAGTAGGGAAAGGGCCGTCTGTGTCATTTCAGTCAAATGAGGCATTGTCCCCATGCCGTCATACTCGTAAGGCAGCGTGCTGGTGCCGAACTGGCCGGAAAGATAGGCGGTGTTCAGGGTGTCCACCCCCTGCATTCCAGCCCGGTCAGTTACTACCAGGTAATCTGCCGCCTGGGCCGCGCCCGCGCTCATGCCGTTGCCTCCTCCGCCCAGGAGGACATTCGGCCGGGTTTGCGTCAGGTAGTCGGACGCTATCTGGTTTGTGTTCGAACGGTTATCTTCATGGGACCCGAAAGCTGCCGGGGTGGCGGCCGTTATCACATCGGTGGTAACCAAGCCGGTACGCTTGCCGCGGGCTTGAAAGTATTCCAAAAGAGTTTGCAGTTCGCTTACGTAGCCCGGTGGCGCCATGCTTACGACATAATTGTTCACCTTTACACCGGTGGCCATGGCCGTGGCGGCGGCGGCCGAATCCGTTACGGCATTGTTCGCGGAGTAGGTCGTAACGGTGCCGCTGTCCGGAAACAACTCAAAACCCAGCGTGCCCGGCAGGCCGTTGGCGTACATGCCCGCCGCCCTTATCTGTTCCGGCCCCATGCCGTCGCCTATCATGAAAATGATGTTTTTGGGATAAGAAAAGACCGGCGCGGCGGTATAAAAAAAGCACGCTCCGGATAAAAGCAGAAATCTGGAAGCAGGCCGGCAGAGCATTCATATAGCATAGTTCATGCCGGAATTGTTTTCAACCCGTAATTTTTGCCCATACGCGCACTTGACATGCGCCGAGCCCTGCTATATAACATGGCGTCAACAAACGCCTTGGGTGCAATATGAGCGCCGGGTGATGCGCGGGGAGGGAAAATGAAATTTACTTTTTCGCACAACAACCTTAATGTTTTCAACCTGGCAAAAAGCCTGGCGTTCTATAAAGAGGCCCTGGGGCTTGAAGAGACCCGCCGGATAAACGCGGCCGACAGCAGCTTTACGCTGGTCTTCCTGGGGGACGGCGCCACCACGCATAAGCTGGAACTCACCTGGCTGCGCAACCGCAAGGAAAAATACGCCCTGGGGGATAACGAAATACACCTTGCCTTTACGGCCGAGGATTACCAGGCCGCCCGCGCGCTGCACAAAAAAATGGGCTGCATCTGCTACGAGAATGAAGCCATGGGGATTTATTTCATAGAGGACCCTGACGGCTACTGGCTGGAAATACTCCCTGATAAGCGCACCCGGTAGGGGCCTGGAAATAGTGCCCCATCGGGCCCCATTACCGGGGCCTTTTCATTGGGCACCAATAATAATCCCGTGGAAATATATTTCTTTTTTTGATATCCTATACCAATCACTGCGGGGTCGTGGTGTAGCCTGGTTTAACACGTCGCCCTGTCAAGGCGAAGACCGCGGGTTCAAATCCCGTCGACCCCGCCAAATTTTCTTCTCGGAAAATTTGGCAGAAAAAATACCGCCGGCATTGCCCGGCGGTTATTTTTTTGGGCAGCAGTGTCAGGTCGCGCCGTCCGAGGCTCGGCCTTTTCATTCTTAATGACCGTCGGCGGCTGCCGGCAAAGGGAGGTGTAACTCGTTCTTATCGAGCGCAGTTGGGACACCCCCGCATGGATGGTGGGGTTTCCAAGTTGCAGCGCTCCAGCAGGTCGGCCTTGCTAAAAACCTCTGTGGTGGGGCCATCGGCGGCTATCGTGCCTTCATGTATTACTATGGTGCGGTCGCAGATCTCCAGTGCGAAGTCCAGGTCATGTGTGGCTATAATCTTGGCGTGATCAAATGTCTTTAGCAGTCGCATCAGCCTGCGGCGTGCCCTCGGGTCCAGGTTGGAAGTTGGCTCGTCCATCACCAGGACCTCCGGTTCCAGGGCCACTACCGCGGCGATGGCCGCGGCACGCTTCTCGCCCTGCGACAGCCGGTACGGCGGGCGGGCTCGCAGGTGCGCTATACCTACAGTTTCCAGAGCTTTCAACACCATGGCTTCCAATTCTCCCTCGCCTACGCCCAGGTTCAGCAGGCCAAAGGCTACGTCGTCGAACACGGTGGGCATAAAAAGCTGGTCGTCCGGGTTCTGGAAGATCATCCCGGCGGCCCGGCGCACGGCCGGCAGATTCTCCTTTATCACTGGCAGGCCGGCCACGCTCACCACACCGCCCGTAGCGAACAGGCAGCCGCTTAAATGCTGGAGCAGCGTTGATTTGCCCGCCCCGTTCTCGCCCACTAGGGCTACGGCCTCGCCAGGCGCAACTTTGAACGAAACCTTGCTTATGCCGCGTGTGCCGTCGGGGTATACGTAAGAAAGATTTTCCGCTTCTATGAGATAACCATTCATTTTATAGTCCTGTGAGGAAGTTGCCGAAAAATTGCGGTATATCCACTAATCTGAAAAGGGTGAACACGGCCGCCCAGGTCGCCACGAAGGCTATCTCCTTCCCGCCGACAGTGGAGCTGCGCTGTAACTGGATCCGTCCGTAGAAGCCGCGGCACAGCATGGCGCTGTAGATGCGCTCCGCCCGGGCGTAGGCCCGCAGCAGCAACTGCCCGGCCAGCCTGGCGAATACGGCGGCCGGCATCT
>Ga0156396_1021_pt1 | contig 17326 bp, 12 predicted proteins | sample RifOxyA3_FD_108040 | JGI IMG/M metagenome (GOLD analysis project Ga0156396, IMG submission 108040) | Elusimicrobia bacterium RIFOXYA12_FULL_57_11 | reverse complement strand
CGCCGTAACGGCTATCGCAACGACTGCCAACGCGCCTAATTTTAACTTTTTCATAACGCCTCCTATAACCATCAAACTCCCCAAAACAGCGTACTACATTGTACAATACTGCCGGTATTCTTCAAGGGCCTTTAGGCCCGGCAACCAACCAGGCCTAATGGCGCAAATCTTATCCCTATCAACAGAACCGGGGCCGGCGATCAGTGGCTGGGTCATTCCCGCCAAAGAATCCACAATAGCTATTTCGCAAGGCGGACCCCGATGTCGTAATTATAGTTCATAGGTTCGGTCTGTCCGCGACAACACACACAGTCAGAATAAAAACCGCGCAGCACACGATAATAACAGGCAGCCCCCAAGGCGACATCAAAAGGCCCGGTTGCGGATATCAGGGCTGCACGATTTGTTTAATCTCCTCCGGCAGTCTCATCACGCCGGTGCCGAAGCTTTCCTGCTTCTCCCGCATAAGTCTGCCCTTATTAAAGACGCTGTTTCCAGCGAGATTAGTGACTGTCCAAAATGTGTAAGACCTGTTTTGGAATTTGGCGCCTTTGTGGAGAGTGATAAGATATTTGTTCCCGTCAAGTATGGAGATGGCGGCACCGAAACCGCGCATCTCGTTCAGCACATTGGGGCTTTCCCCGGAACCGAAGATTGCCGTGCCCAGTTCCGGTTTTACGCTTATGCTGGCTCCTGGCCCTGAGAACTCGGCTATAAACCGGAAATCCTGGTTCAATTCAAAGGAGTATTCCGGCCCTGTGGCGGTTATGACTATCCCGATTATCTTGCCGGTAGCGGAATCGAAAACGGAACCTCCGGAGTTGCCCCCAAAAACATCTAAATTCGTCTGGAAGACGTTCTTTGATATCGTATAAATCTGAGCTTGGTCCGGATCGTTGATCTTTACCGCCAGACCAAGCGGATAGCCGATCGTAAAGACCTTTTGTCCGACCCTGGGCTGTTGAGCATTTTCAAGCATAAGGGGTTGTCGGTCGGCGGGCACCCTGTCCATTGAAACAAGAGCGAAATCCCGCTTGGTGTCTTCGTTCCCGCTCTCATATGCGTGTGTCTCGATATTCCTTATCGAGTATACCGAGTCAACGGGGAAATCCGGCACAGGGGTCCCTTCCTTCTCATATTTCCAGCCGAAGACCATGAATAGGTTCCCGAAATAGTGGCCGCGCTCCGGGTCGTCAGAAACGCAATGTCCTGCGGTCATGACCAGGCCTTTCCCGACATATGCTCCGGAACAATTGGATAGTTTGTTCTGCGATGCGAAATCTTCGCTTTCATCCAGGTTCGCCGCATCGGACAACCTTCTCCGGTCCTTTACCGTGAAAATTCTCTTTACGGGATCAAAATATAGGCTATCCTTCTGCACGAAGGCGACGGTGGAATCCGCCATCTTTTTCAGCTTTTCCGGTGATTGATAGTACTCGTGCATCGAGTTCGCGCCGTAAATGCTTTTGGATCTTGAAGATGGGATGGGAATATTACCGTCTATATTATTTGTTCCCAGAACAGGAAGAGAGGTGTCAAATTCCGTATTATCCGCCACCGCGTCGCGCAGATCCGCGGGGATATGCTGTCCGCGCTGGGGAAGGTTCTTATAAACCAATCCCGCAGTAACGGCTATCACAAAGATAAATGCGCCTAATCTTGACTTTTTCATAAATGCTCCAGAAAAACCATCAAACGCCCCAAAACAGTGTACTACATCGTACAATGCCGCCGGTATTCCCAACAAGGGCCTTTAGGCCCAGCAACAATCTGGGTCAATAGCTTGAAAAATCCTTGCGCAAAACATCCGTATTCAAGTAATTGATATAATCCTGAAAACAGTTTGCGGCGCGCGATTTATGGCCTCTTATCACAAACGCCTGGAAAAAGACCTTGAAGGGGCAGCGGCCTCCGGGATCATTACCCCAGAGCAGGCCGGCAAGATCCTGGAACATTCCCGCGCGACAAGCCTGCTGGGCGGCATGAAAGCGGCGCACTGGATAGCGGCCGCGGCCGGCATTTTCATCTCGCTGGGAGTAATACTCGTAGTGGCCTCCAACTGGGACAAACTGGGCGCCGAACTTAAAATAGGCGTTTTCCTGCTGCTTTTTGTCGGCGTAGCGGAAACCTCAACCTATAAAGAGGAAAACTCCGCGGTCTCGGCGCCGCTTGAACTGCTCTGGTTCTTCATGCCGGTAATAGGCATAGGGCTTTACGCGCAGATCTTCAACCTCAGCGGTGACCCGGTAAAACCATACCTGCTGTGGGCCGTCCTGTCCGCGCCGCTGGCCTTCCTCGCCAGGCGTAACACCGCGGCCTACCTCCTTACCATCCTGCTTTTCGCCGTGCTTTATTACGGCACGCTGACCCCGGAGAGCATGCTTTCCCTTACCCTCGCCCGCAACCAGGAGGCGAACCAGCCCGCTACGCCCTGGGCGCACTGGGCGCTGGCCCTGGCCGTGCTGGCCGGCGCGGCATTTACGCACTTCGTCAAAAGCCCGGACCGCGGGCGCGGCCTGCCTTTAGGCGCCGCTCTGACGTGGGTGATAATAATGCTTGTCGCCGAAACCGCCATACTCCTGCGCACCCCCGCCATGCTCCTGCTTGCGGGGATGTCCGCGGCCGTGCTCTGGCTGGCCTGGGACAGCGGCGCGGAGGCGCTTGAATCCAAACTGCCACTTCTGGTCTGGACGGGCGCCGTTTACACCATGACCTTTTTCTGGCATTACCGGCCGGACATCGAGAACTTCCGCGGCACGGACTCACCCGCTGGCACCCTTATAGCCTGGACGCTTTTTGCGGCGGCCCTGGCGTCGCTGTACCTGCGCAGGCAGCGTATTATCCCGGAAGGCGAAAAAGAGGACCTGCTGGGCAAGGGCCTGCTTGCGGCCTCCATACTTTGCGCTTTCCTCCTGTTCGATACATCCCGGGAGTCGGCGAAACTGCTGGCCGTTATCGCCAACCTCATTCTGATAACGCTGGGAGTCAGTTTGATAATGGGAGGGACGCGCACCTCCAGCGAAAAGACCATCAACCGCGGCGTGGCGGTGCTCACCCTTACGGCCGTAACGCGCTTTATTGACATTTTCGGAGGACTGCTCACCAGCGGCCTCGCCTTCATAGGTACGGGCCTGGCCTTCGCGGCGCTGTCCTACGGCATAAACCAGGGCCGGAAGGCCCTTATAGACTCGGTGAAGAAATGAAAAAATTAAGGATCACCCTGGGCATTCAGCTTATATTCTTCTCCGGCTGGGGGGTGTACCTGCTTTCCTCCCGCAACGCCAACACCCCGGAATTCTACCTTGAAACTACGCCCGTGGACCCCCGCGACCTGATAAGCGGCACCTATGTCGCGCTTTCTTACGCGATATCCGAGCCGCAGGCGGGAAAATGCGCCTCAATGCTGCCGTGGTACCGCGCTTTCCACGTAAAACTGGAGAGCCGGGGCAAAACCGCCGCCACCGCGCAGGGGCCGGTTCCCCTGTACGAGGCAGCCGACTGCTCCAGCGAGGCCCGCTATGACGCCGGCTGGGCAAAAGCCACCGTCGAGCCCGGCCCCGCCGGTACCCGCGCCGCCAAATACGGCATAGAGCGCTTTTACCTCAACGAGAACGACCCCCGCAAAGATGCCAGGTCCGGCGCGGTGCTGGCCAAAGTAAAAATAGACAACCGCCGGCAGCTCGTACTGCTGGACCTTGTGGCCAAAGTCCAGCCCTGACCAGTTCTTTGAACGCGCGAACGCCTGAAACCGGAAAAACCTAATACACTGCCAGATTGAGTGCCGGGCTTGCAGGGGTAAGGGTTCCCCGGGGCTTCACGGAAGGCGAGGCTTGCGTAGCGCCGAGCCTGAGTGAGGAGGTGCGGGCACGGTGTGCCCGACACCGTCCCCGGGGTGCCCTTACCCCTGCAGGCCCGGCTTAAATTCTGGAGGACAAAGATGAAACGAACCCAAGCCCTGACCAGCGTACAGGACAAACACGACCGTGCCGGCGAATCCGGAGGCGTGGATTACTCCCCGCTCTATTTCACCAAAGAGCACCTGAAACTGATAAAAAAACAAGGCAGGAGGGATTTGCCGGAGGCTAGTCGCTGAGGAGCGACGGTTCGGCAAAACGCTCGCGCATCTGGGTTACCTCCGAGATATTCGCGTCGTAACTGTTATTGCCGGAATCAAAGAAATCGTAATTGCGGGTGACATTCCCCACACCTTTCTTCTTGGGATCCAGGTGCACATAAACCGAGGCCGAGATGTTGGAAGGTTGCGTAAGCTGCACTGCCACTTTCAAAAAATCCTCGTATTTAAGGCCGCTTTTGGAGGCGCCGCCGGCCACCCGGGACAGCCTTTCGGACTGTGCGTGCCAGTCGGGCGCGTCGCGCACGCCGGCGATGTCCGCCACCACGCAGGTAGCGGTATAGGCCAGTGTATCCATTATCTCGAGCGGGTTGCAGCCCTGCGCGATTTCGTCCCAGGCGGTTACGCCCAAAGCCGCCTGGGCGGCGCCCGTATCGTAGGTAACCCGGCCCTTCTTATCGAACGTAAACAAGTGCATAACTTTGTCTATGATGCCCGCGTACAGTTCCCGCATCACGTTCATGTAAGCTTTCACTATAGCCTGCGCCGGAGCGAAAACGATATCCTGCACCCCGCCCTCGTTGATAAGTAATTTAAAACCCATCAGCCCGGCGCGGTAGCGCCTTGACTCCGTAAGAATATCGCCCACCGGAAGCTGGCTGCCATTGTCAGTGCCATTGCCGCCCACCCCGACATAGCGCAGCACCCCGTTTGCCATTTCCAGCATGGTTTTGACCTCTCCGGTTCCACGCCCTATAAGCCCCTCGTACTGCTGATACAGGAATACCGGCCGCGTAACCGTGCCATCGGTGCTCTCCTTGTTCAGCACATAAACGTCTTTCTGGGAATTATGTTTCAGAAAAGTTCCCTTGAACGGGATATCCAGATTGCTGCCTTTATAGGTACGGTTTTTATGGTAGGCGTGTATAGTCTCCCCCCCGTTACCCAGCGACTGATAGCGGTGATATGAAGAGCCCCAGGTGACATTACTGTTGCCTACGAACGGCACCCGTATCCCCAGGCTGTTGGAACGCCCCCTGTAAACGTCCGTCCCGGCAAAGCCGGATTCCGCGTCCAACTCCCCGCCAACCTGGCCGGCCGTGTCCTCCAGGCCGCACTGCCCCTCCTGCACGTCCTCCTGCTCCGCAAAACTATTGAATCTTACGCCCAACTCCATGAACCGGTTCAGCAGGCCCAGGTCCCCGCGCAGGAATTCCTCCAGATTAGCCATCTGTTCGGCGTTGTTCGGGTTAAGTATAAACTCCAGCAGGAGTTTCTTGCCCGAAAACCTGGAATGCGCGAAAGCCAGTTTTATCGAAAGATACTTGTTTATTTCATTAAGCAGCAGTTTATCGAACGTTGAGGAATTTATAAATTTACCGGCGGCCCAGGTGGAAGAGGGCATACGAAGGGTCTTAAGCAGGATATCGGCGACAGACGCTCCCGCGTTCTCAAGCCCCAGCAGGTTCAACGGTATTTCCACGGTAGAGGCGGCCACCCCGACACTTGCAACCTGCAGGCGGTCCAGACGCAGCCGCAGGCGCAGGTGGTCGGCGTCAAGCCGCCTGAGGCTCACCGAAGGCTTTGATTCCTTGCTCAGGCCCGCCGACAGGGAAATGTTCACGGTTTGGGCGACATTGGCGCCGGCGCCCACGCTGAACGCCATGCGCATGGTAAGCGGGAGTTTCCAGATCTCCCCGACTTCCATTTCGACTATGCGCTTGGCCTTGGCGGGAAGCACGGTCTTAAGCCGGTAAAACTTCACCCACTCGCGCACCTCCCGGCAAAAACTCTGGCTCTGAAGCGGCTGCAGCACCTGCGATTTCCCCTCAAGTTTCCCGGACAAACCCATCCTGAAAAAGACATCCTCCGGCCGCACGGCGCCCTGGTGTATCAGCCCGCCCGTTTCCGACAAGATGGCCGATTCCTCCCCCAGCACCGCAAAAACGTTGAGCTTCACCTCGTCAATAAGCGCGAGCCGGCCGTCGGGAAACCGCCTGATGGCCCGGCGCACCCCGCCACCCAAACCCGCGCCATCCAGCACTTCCACGTTCTTCTTGAGAGCGACTTCGGCTTTTTTGCACAGGGGCTCGCTTACACCGTCCTTCAATTTCTCCCAGAAACTGGTCAGTTCCACGGACGGGATGGCTGTTGACGGGGAGGGCCGAGGCGTTACACCCGGCTGGTTTTCAAGACTGGAAGCCGTCGGCAGTTCGCCAAAAAATCCTTCCCCGAAAGTCTGAGAGGAGGCACCGGCAGCCAGCAGCAGCGCAAGCAGCGCCGCCGATACTCCCGGAACAAATTTGCAGCGGAAAACCATGCTAAAAGGATAAAGGATTGCCTGGTGTTTGTCAAGGGCACTCCGTTGACGTGTCAACCAGCGGCAGAAAACACGGCCATTATAGGGGGAAACCGGGCCCTACTGCCTCTGAAGGAGCAGCCGGGCCTTAAGGGTGGAACCCAGCACCTCCAGGCTTATGGGTTTTGAAATATAATCGAAAGCGCCGAGCTCCAGGCACTGGCGCGCAATTTCTTCGTCCGCGTTGCCGGTTATCATCATAAACCCGGCCTCCGGCATTTCCGGCAACAGCTCCTTAAGCACCTCAACGCCGTCTTTTTCCGGCATAAAAATATCCAGCAGGACTATGTCCGGCCGGCGCGCGCGCGCCATAGCCAGGGCGGCGGCGCCATCAGCCGCCTCCAGCACGTCACAGCCCTGTGACAACAGAAACCGGGACAAGACCGAGCGGGTTTGCGGGTCGTCGTCGGCAACCAGCACCAGGGCGGCAGGCCCCGCGGTTGTTTCAGGAACGGGGAGCGCAGCCTGTCCGCCAGCCGGCGCCGCGGACACGGCGGCTTTGCCCGTCACGCCCAGCAGGCGGTCCACTTCGGCCAGCACCGGGGAAAGCCCGTCGCCTTTTGAAAGGAAGGCGGCCGCGCCGCTGCGCAGATAAGCGCCCACCTCTTCGGGATCCGTATACCCGCTGAGTATCAGTATCGGGATTTTTTTTGATATTTTCCGGATATTGTCAAAAACCCCGGAGCCTGACATCACCGGCAGATCGCGGTCCAGCACTACCAGGTCCGGGGCGGAATTCTTGAAAACAAGCAGGCCGTTGGCCCCGTCGGCCGCGGTAAGCACCTCGTGGCCGGCGCGCACAAGAAAAACGGAGAGCGAATCCCGCACTATCCCGTCATCGTCAATAATAAGTATTTTAGCCATACCGTCCTGCTCAGATTATAGTATTTTACCCGGGACCTGTTTCCGGCAGCAGCTTACGCACAGCATCCTGGAATTCCAGGATATTAAAAGGTTTCTGAAATCGCGCCGCCAGGCTTAAACCGGAGGTTTCTTTAAGAAAATCATCCGTGTTAAGGAACCCTGTAATAAGCACACAAGGCGCGCCGGGGAATTTATGGTTGAAAGCCCTCACAATGTCGCCGCCGCTTCCGTCCTGGAGCCGCCAGTCGGTTACAAGCAGGTCCAACCGCCCGGCAGAAGCTATTATTCCCAGCGCCTCAACCGTTCCGGACGCAAACAGCAGCTCATACGAACCCGCCAGCAGGCGGCTTCCCAGCTTACGCATAACTTCCTCGTCATCAACAAAAAGCAGCTTAGGCATTTTCCTTCCCGGCCGGCAATTCTATAATAAAAACACTGCCCTTCCCCGGCTCGCTTTCCACAACAAGGCGGCCTTTGTGGTTTTTCACTATTTCGTAGGAAATGGAAAGGCCCAGCCCCGTGCCTTTGCCCGAAGGCTTGGTGGTAAAGAACGGATCAAATATCCTGTCCAGATTATCTTTGGATATCCCGGGGCCCGTATCGGAGAATTTAAGGGCAATGCGCCCGTCTTTCACAGCGGCGGTTATCCGCAGTGTCCCGCCTCCCGGAGTCATAGCGTCCCTGGCGTTGGCGGCGATGTTCAGAAAAACCTGCTGAAGCTGGGACGGGTCTGCGGATATCTGAGGCAGAACCCGCGGGATGTCCTGCTCCAATTTTATCCCGGAAGAGGAAAACTCGTAATTCATCAGCTTCAGCGCGCCCTCTATCAGTTCGGGAAGGCGCACAACCTCTGTTTTGGAACCGCTTTTTCTGCTGAACTGCAGCAGTGTCTGTATGATCTCCTTGGCACGCCCGGACTGGGAGACTATGACCCCCAGATCCTCACGCTGCCGCGCCGACAATCCGTCGTCTTGCAGCATTACCTGGGCATATCCCATAATGCCGGCCAGAGGGTTGTTCAGCTCATGCGCCACACCCGAAACCATTTGGCCGATGGCAGCCATTTTACTTGCCTGGACAAGGCTCTCCTGAGACTTCTCCAGTTCCCGGGTCCTTTCCTCTACTTTGCGCTCTAACCCGGCCTGGTAGTCCTCTATAAGCGCCCTGCTGTTGCTTAAATCTCCCAGCATTTCATTGAAGAAGACGGCCAGACCGCCTATCTCGTCGCGGGACTCCACCTTCACCTGCCATGTCAGGTCACCTGCCCGCACCCGACGTATCCCCTCCCCCAAAGATCCCACCTGACGCAGCATCAGCCTGACAAAAAAGCCTGAAACCAGAAGCGCGAAGAGCGCGGTCAGCACATTTGTCCATATGAGGCTGAAAACAATATCCCGTTCGGCCTTGCCGGCCACGGCAAGCGAAAGCCCCGCCCAGACGAACCCGGCGACAGCCGCATCTCCCCTGTCAAACAGCACGTTTTCCGAAGAAAACTCTCCGGCCGCCTTTAGTGGAAAAACCCATTCAATGATCTCTTCCCCTTTATGAACGACCCTCCGCGAAACGGGCGAGCCCGCCGGAACGCCCGCTAACCAGCGCAGGTCGGCGATGGAACCGGCCAGCGCCACATTCGTATGCGCCGTAATTTTATGGTCCGGACTTATAAGCCCCGCGTATATGGCGCCTGAGCGCTCTTTGAACGCGTACAGGTATTTCAGCCCCTCGGCTTCACCGCCCGAAGCCAGCGCACCGCAAAACCCCTCCTCCAGCTCCAGCGCCTGGGCGGCCGCGGCATCGGTTATCTGCGTGCTCAAGGCCTCCTTAACCGCTTTATCCGGGAAATATATGCCGGCCCACAGCGACACGCCGACAAGAGCCAGTATAAAGAGTAAAAATTTGTAATAGAGTTTCATGGGAACAGGTACCCGGCCCCCCGGAGCATCTCTTTCGGGAAGGTTAAACCGCACTTTTTAGCCGCGGTAGCGTTAAGCGTCAACTCCACTTTTTCCGGAAAGACGATCGCAGGCAGGGAGTCCCCCGCATTAAGGGCTATAGCCGCCTTTGCCGCGGCCGCGCCGATATCCGCGAAGCTGACCCCGACGGAAGCAACCGCACCCCCGCGCGTTACCCCTTTGCTGGAACCGTAAAAAGGCATATTGTTGGCCCAGGAAAATTCCCGGAACATCATCATATTCTCCGGAGTCAAAAGCAGCGGATCAGGCGGCACCCAGAAAGCGTCCGCCAATCCCATGCTTTCCCTTAACCGGGAAGACAGGACGCCGCTGTCTCCGACTTCCACCACGGAAACGTCTATCCCATACTCCGCTCCCGCGGTTATGATCCGGGCCGCATGCGCGCCAAAATCCGGCGCCATCCAGAACACCCGCAGGCGCCTTATTGACGGCTGTATAAGTTTGATCCTGGAAAAGATTTCGGTAAACGCAGGGATCATGCTTATTTTAACGGTCTTCCCCGCGCGCGGAACAGTTTTTATGGAAATTCCCGGCGCCATACAGTACACCATGTTCAGCTCAGGTGGATAATCAAGACTGGCAGCTTTTCCCCCGAAGGCCGCTAAAACGCGGGTCTCCGGGCCCGTCACAGGTTTTTGCGCCGGAAGAACGAAAGATTTCACTTCCCCGCCGTAGGCCTCCTGAAAAGCGGAGAAAGCTTCCATGTACGCGCCGCCGCGGGAAGAGAGCACGGACACGAGCTCATCCGCAGCGGCGGGGACCGCGCAGGCCAGCAGCAGCAATATTATTCCGCACCCGTTAAAACTCATAACCCGCCTTAACAAAAAACTCCCGCGACGGGGCTGGCAGGGGCGCATGGTTGCTGGCATAGGGCTGCATATAACTGTAGCCGGAATCAAAGATATCGCGAACACCCAGGCTCAGCGTAAGATCAGCCACCGGCCTGTCCTTCAGCTGAAAATTAATATTGGCTATAGCCAGAGCTTTGAACGCCCTGATACTGCCTGGGTACGCGTAACCGTACCGGCGCGAAATATAAACCGCCGAAGGGTTCACGCTGAAACCGGCTCCGGAGGGGACCGAGGCGTTAACCGTTACTTTATGCCTGGGCAATCCCAGCATATACGCGTCGTGGCCGGGCACGCTGTAGCCGGCGACCCGGTTGCCGCAGGTATTATATTGCAGGTAATTAAGGTCCGCACGCAGAGCCGCCTTCTTGAACCTAACCCCAAGCCCGAAACCGTTGGTGCCCGTGCGCTCGTAATTGACATAAGTCTCACTGACCGAATCCGAGTAGTAAAGGATCGGATCGGTTATTTCCGTCTGGAACAAATTGCCGGACAGGAACAGGTTTTCTCCCGCCTTGTAACCGGCCTCAAATTCCACGGCAAGGGTCCTTTCGGGCTTTATGGCAGGATTCACGCGCATATTTTCTATGGAAGGAGCCCGGAAAGACCGGCTATATATGGCTTTAAAACTTAATTTGTCCCAGACCTTGGTGGCCGCCAGGCGCGGCACAAATGACGCGCCGTAGCTGGAATGTTTGTCATAGCGGCCGCCGGCAATAAGATTGAGCCGCCCCAGGTTAAAAGTCCCCTGTCCGAAAAAAGCCATATTATCGTAATAGGCCGCAGTACGCCCGTCCGCGTACGCGTATAAGGAGGTGGTTTTTGCGCCCACCGCCACGGCGTCGTGATAATATTCACAGCCCGCCACAAAGGAAGTTTTGGGGCCATACTGGTAAAAAGCGGTAAGCCCCCCCGTAAGCCGGCTTGCCGTTTTGTCGAAGGTGTAGTAGATATTATCCTCATGCCAGGGCTTCCCCTGCGCAAAGTTCATGCGCGGCTCTATGCGCAGCTCAGGAGAAACGCGCCAATTATATTTCGCTTCGGTAAAGACCATATCAAAACCGATCTTTTCCGGGCCGGAAGACAATACCGCGCCATAGCCGTCGAACCCGCGGACAGAATGGTTATCCGTTATAAAACGCAAACTTAAATCTTTTTTAGCGGCATACAGATTCAGGCTCCGGGAACGCAGATCCGACGCGCCGTTCATGTTATAGGAGTTCCCGGAAAAATCGGCATAGCGGCGGTCGCTGCGCTGCGCCGCGCCCCAGAAAGCCTTGGCCGAGACCTCGGCGCCGCCCTCAAGAACCCTGCCAAAAGAATAACCGGAGTAATTGCGGTTTTTGGCCCGGCCCTGACCGTAAGCCGCATATGCTTCGCCGCCGTTAAGGTTCCTGGGCGCGCGGGTTTTAATGTCTATGACGGCCAGTTCCGCGTAGCCGCCATAAATAACAGAACCGGGACCTTTCACTATCGCTATTTCCTCCACCTGGTCCACCGGGAAACGATCGAACTGTATGTTGGTATAAAGAGTTTCAGTATAAACCTGCCCGTCCCACAGAAGCAGCACCTTGCCCTCATTGGCCCAGTTCCCCCGCACCCCCAGCCCCAGATTTCCCCATCCGTCCACGCCGAATTCGAACTCAGGAACCATGTTAAGCACGTCGATAAGGTCTCTCGCGCCCGAAGCGCGTATTTCCTCTCTGGTTATCACGGTAACAAGCCCGGGGGTTTCACGCAAAGACAGTTCGCTTAAAGTGGACACCGAAGTTTTAATATTCAGCGCCTCTTCCAGTGTGGCACGCTCGAAACTGAAAAAATCGGCTTCATTGCTGTCACCCCCGCCGGCAGACAGCAGCGCCGGCAGCAGCGCCAGCAGACAGGTAAAGATCAATTGCCGCATAAATTCCCCATAGCAGACAATCCTCATACGGCCTCTTATCACGCCCGGGCCTGGTCAGCCGGGGCGTCCAGCACCGTACGCACTTTAAGCAGCAGCCCGTCCACCGTAAAGGGCTTATAGATAAAAGCCAGCCCCGGTTCCAGCACGCCGTGCTTTACTATGGCGTCATCGGTGTAACCGGACATGTAAAGCGTCCTGGCGGCCATTTTCTTAAGCGCTATCTGGCGCGCCAGTTCCCGGCCGCTCATGCCGGGCATTACCACATCCGTCACCAGCAGGTCCACGGGCTCGCCGTGCTGCTCCAGCACCTTAAGCGCGTCCGGCCCTCCGGTAGCGGTAAGCACTATGTAGCCGCTGGACTCCAGCACCCGCCGGCCCAGGTGGCGCAGGCTCTGCTCGTCTTCCACCAGCAATACGGTTTCAAGGCCTTTCACTTCTCCGGCGGCCGCGCCACCGGCATTGGCGCTTGCCGCGCCGGAGCCCGCTTCGCAATAAGGGAAATAAAGACGGAATACCGTGCCCTTATCCGGCTCGCTCTCCACCTCTATGTCGCCGCCGCTCTGCTTCACTATCCCGAAAACGGTGGGCAGCCCCAGGCCGGTGCCTTTGCCCTGCTCTTTTGTGGTAAAAAACGGCTCGAAGAGATGGCTTTTAACTTCCGCGGTCATGCCGGTACCGGCGTCGCTCACCTTTAAACACACCATGGGCCCGCGGGGGAGGTCCGGGTGCGCCAGGAACAATTCCGGAGATGCCGCCAGCAATTCCGTGGACAATTCTATCCCACCGCCTTTGGGCATTGCGTCGCGCGCGTTCACCACCAGGTTTACCAGCACCTGCTCTATCTGCCCGGTGTCGAGCAAGGCCAGGCAAGGCGCCGCCGCCAGCTTCGTGGATAGCACAATATCTTCCCCTATAAGCCGCCTGAGCATATTGGTAACGTCGGCCACGCATTTGTTCAGGTCCACCACCTTGGGCGCCATTATCTGGCGGCGGCTGAAAGCCAGCAGCTGCCTGGTAAGGGCCACGGCCCTGTCCGAAGCCGTAAGAATCTCGCGCACGTCCTCAAGTTTGGGATCCTGCGGTTCCAGCCCCTTGCGCAGGAACTCCGCGTAACACTTTATGGCGGTAAGGATATTGTTAAAGTCATGCGCCACCCCGCCGGCCAGACGCCCCACGGATTCTATCCGCTGTGACTGGGCCAGCTTCTCTTCCGTCTGGGCGTGCAGGATGTTCTCCGCCATTATATCCGTAACTGACCTTATAAAACGCCGCTGGCTGTCCGTAAGCACCACCCCCGCCTCCAGGTAGAGGTTAAGCACCCCCAGCGTTTTGCCGCCAGCCACTATGGGCGCGCAATAATGGCCGTGCGGCGCCATACCGTTGTAGGTTATATGGTGGTCCACGCCTACGTCAGCGACTTCAACCACCTGGCCGGTTTCGGCCGCTTTGCCGCACAGGCAGTGCCCCTGCGGCACACTGGCACAGGCGCCCAGCAAAGCCGGCGCCAACCCCTGCTGCGCGGTCAGGGCCAGTGAGTTGCCCCTGACGTTCATAAGGAACACCGCGCCTTTAGGCTGCACGGCCAGCCAGGGCAGCCCGAACAGGCCGGCAAGATGCTCATGCAGCTTCTCCCGCAGCGAAGTATTCACCATTGAGCGCTTCAACATGGCGTTAAGGACACCCTGCATCTCCAAGGCTTCGCGAAGGTTGGCCTCTGCCTGTCTGCGCTCGGTAATATCCTCGGAGATCCCCAGAAGGTATTTAGGCGCACCATCCGACCCGCGGATACAGACCTTGCGGGTATGCAGCATACGCGCGCCCTGCTTAGCGGTCAGGATAACCTCCTCCGGGATGTCCAGCACGCCGGAATCCCCGGCAAAGACTTCGCGGTCCTTGCTCATAAATTGAGCCGCCTGCCCGGGAGGGAAAAAATCCAGGTCGCTCTTGCCTAACAAATCTTTACGGTCATACCCCAGCAATTCCTCCCCCGCTCGGTTGAACAGCACGAATTTAAGGTCTTTGACCTCCTTCAGGAAGACCATAAGCGGGACATTTTCCACTACGCTTTCTATCAGTTGCTTCGATTCCCGGAAAGCCTCCTCGCTTTTTTTTAACTCGGTAATATCACGCGCGGTCGACAACGCGCCAACCGGGTTCCCTGCACCATCCTTTATCTTACGGCACCACCAGGCCAACAGGCGTTTTTCCCCGTCCCTGCGCCGTTGCCAGCTTTCCACATAGACCGATTCATTACTGCCATCAAAGAGCTGGCTCACGCTGTCATAAGTGCTCTGCTCGCCTTCAAAGTAAAAAGCGGCCTCTTTACCCAGCGCATCTTCCCCATAAAATTCAAAACCGGCGGGATTCATCCAGGTGTGGACCTTATTATTGTCCACTTCCACGATAATATCCGGGATAGCGGCGAGCAGGGCTTGCTGGCGGGAAGAAACGGCGAATAGCGCGTCCGCGGCTTTCCTGCTTTCGGAAATATCCCTTACCGTCGCCTGTAAGAACCGCTGCCCGGACAGCTCAATACGGGTAAGCAGCACGGTAGCCGTAAATTCTTCTCCGCCTGTTTTTTTATGGGTCCAGTCAAAAAAACGGGAACCGTCTCGCAGTGCCTCCGCTATCATTTCCCCGGCTTTTTCCGAGGAAAGGCGGCCATCAGGCTGAAACTCCGGGGACAGGTCGCCCGGAGTGCAGGCGGAGAATTCCTCTTCCGTTTTGACGCCAAAAAGGGCCAGGGTAGCGGGATTGCCGGAGTTGAAATGCCAGGAAGGCGGAGCCAGCGTCATAAGCGCGTCACGGGAACCGTTAAACAAACTGCGATACCTCGCCTCGTTCTCGTTCAACGAACGCTCTACGCGCTTGCGCTCGGTGATGTCCGTCAGCAGGCTCAGCGTTGCCGCCCGGCCTTTCCACTTTATCACGGTAGCGGACAGGGATACCCATACCATCCGGCCTCCCGCCCCCGCCACCCTGAAATCATAAGAATCAGCCAGCGGTTCCCCGGAGATTCTTTTCTTATAATTGCCCATCACCCGTTCCCTGTCCTCCGGCCAGATAAACTCCGCAAAAGGCCTGCCTACCAGCTCGCCGGGCGGCATCCCCAGAAACTCGGACATTTTGCGGTTGACGAACGCAAAGAGCCCGTCCTGCGCGATAATGATCCCCTCGTTGGCTTTTTCCACCAGCGTGCGGTACTGCTCCTCGCTTTCACGCAGCGTCAGTTCCACCTGCCTGCGCTCCTCCAGCTCGTGTTCGAGCCCCCTGGTGCGTTCCAGTAAAAGGGTCCTGAGGCGCTTCGCTTCCCGGGCCTTCTCAGTGTTGGCCGCCTTGACCTTCACCATTACCCGGACCAAAGAAATAAGTTCTTCGGTTTCAACAGGTTTGGCCAGAATGGCTTCCCCGCCCAGCTCCAAAGCTTTAATGCGGTTTTCCCTGCTGTGTTCAACGGCCGTAATGAACATAATAGGGATATTTTTCAAATGGTCGTCGCCTTTCAACTGCCTGCACACATCAAATCCGTCCATCCCGGGCATGGCGATATCCAGCAGGATCACATCGGGATCTTCTTTCAGCGCAAGCTCCACGGCTTGTGCGCCGTTTGTCGCCGTAAAAATAAGGGCGTCAGGGAACTCCCGGGTTATCGCAACCCGCAATATCGCCAGATAGTCCTGCTGGTCATCGACAGCTAGTATTTTCATGTTGTCCGCCCGCACGGAAGCGCCCTCCGGGGGAACTACGGTTCAACGAATTATAATACATTGGCACCGGCTAAGCCACAATGACAGGCCGTCCGAACGCCGGCAGCTGATTTTTCCACAAAAAGTACGCGGTAAAAACCAGCTTTTCATCAATCCCCCCTCCTGTCCTTCAGATAAATACTGCCGGTACGGTTTTTAAGGCTTTTCAAGTGCCTTTTCATTTCGGCGGAAATATCTACTATCTTGGCATAATGGTCCAGCACTCGCTTTTCATTAGTGGCTATGGCGATGGTAAGCGTCATAAGGGGGAACTCCCGGGACGCGCCGCCGCGGTCTTTTGAAACTATCATTCCGCGCGCGCGGTCGGCCTCACTGTAAAAACCTGGCACCATGGCGTCGAACCCGGCGGCTATGGCCCGGGCCAGCTCCTCGGCCCTGGCGGGGTTGGCCATAACCACAAAATCGTCCCCGCCTATATGCCCCACAAACATCCGCTCCCCGGCAAAGTCGTTCTGCAGGTCAGTGAGCAGGCCGGCCACACACTTTATGGCGTTATCCCCGTTCAGGTAGCCGTAAGTATCGTTATAAGCCTTAAAGTTGTCTATATCCACATAAAAGAATGCCAGCGGGGCTCCTGTCTTTATGCGGACCGCGGCTTCTTCCTCTATAGCCGGCCCCCCGGGCAGAAAGGTAAGCGGGTTGGCCCCCAGCATGCGCCGCGCCCTGCGGGCGGCGGCCTCAATGCGTGAAATAAGGTCCATGGTGTCGAACGGCTTGGAGATGAAGTCGTCCGCGCCCAGCCCGAACTGGGAAGCCTGCTCGGCCGGCGCGTCGTCGCCGCTTACGATAATTACCGGTATCATGGCCAGCCGGGGGTTACCGCGGATGCGGGTAAGCAGTTCGCGCCCGCCCAGGCGCGGCATGTTGAGGTCCAGCAGTATCACGTCCGGCGGCCGGGCGGAGATGCTTTCCAGGGCGGCCACCCCGTCGTCCGCGGCCTCCACCTGCCAGCAGGTGCCGTCGAATACCCTCTTTATTATGCGCTGAAAGGTTTTATCGTCGTCCGCCACCAGGATAGTCTTGTTCATATAATTTCTCCCCGGTCCCGTTGTGCCTAGTACAGCCCGCATTCGTCCGAGACCTGTTTCTCCATCTTAAGCAGTTTAAAAACCGCCGCCGCCTCTTGCGTATCCCGCGCCGCGGGCACCCCGCCCCCGAAATATTCGGCAAGCGATTTATAGAACCGGGCCTTAACGCCGGCGTCCGTTATTTCGCTGCCGGGGTTCCTTTTAAGGCCGGCCCGGCTGAAGCCGGGTTCTTTCATTTTAAGCGCCCAGTAACGGGCCTTGGCGTCCACAAGTTCGGAGTTCAGCCTGGCCAGCAGGCGGCGCCGGCCCTGGCAGGAGCGGTTTTCATTGTCGGCCAGGGCATCGCGGAGATCTGCGCGCGCGGCGGAGGGCCCCGGGTCGTTCCACTCCACAGGCAGCGCGGGGAACGGCACTTCCGGCGGCTCCATGCCGGCAAAATCCCCGCCCAAAAGTTCCGGCGGCAGGCGCCCCGCCTCGGCCTCGGCGGCCAGCAGCACCCGGCCGGTCTTAAG
>Ga0156396_1017_pt1 | contig 18006 bp, 13 predicted proteins | sample RifOxyA3_FD_108040 | JGI IMG/M metagenome (GOLD analysis project Ga0156396, IMG submission 108040) | Elusimicrobia bacterium RIFOXYA12_FULL_57_11 | reverse complement strand
ATGGTCTTGCGGATCTCCTGCGCGGCCTCGTCGGGCCCGGTGTAGCGCAGGTAGGCGGCCCCGGTGCGGCCGGCAATCTTCATCAGCGTGTTTTCGTCGAGCCGGCTTACCACGGTCTTCCCGGCGCTATCCTTCTTATACTCCATGGTATTGCCGTAGGAATCGGTCATCGGTATAAGCTCGCCGTCGGGGGTGCCTATGCCGATGGTAAAGATCTTCAGGTTCTGCTCTACGGCCGCGTCCAGCGCGGCGTTCAGCTCCGCGGAGTGGCTTTCCCCGTCGGTAATGAGCACCATCACTTTCTGTCCGCCGTAGCGCGCCAGCATGCCCAGGCTGGTGCGTATGGCCTGCGCGAAATCCGTGCCCTGCTCCGGCAGCATGCCGGGGCTCAGCGCCGTGGCGAAGTAGGTTATGGCGTCCTTGTCGGTGGTAAGGGGACATTGTATATACGCCTGCCCGGCGAAGGCGGCTACCCCTATGCGGTAATCCGCGAATTGTTCGGCTATGGCGCTCAACAGCAGGCGCGCGTTCTCCAGGCGGCTGGGCTTCAGGTCCCGGGCCGCCATGGACAGGGAAGTGTCCACCGCTATTACTATATTGCCGTTAAGTTCCGTGACCGGCGCCAGCTCAACCCCCCACTGGGGGCCTGCGGCGGCGGCCGCGGCCAGGGCCAGGGCCGCCAGCATGAGGAGGTCGCGCAGGGAGCGGCGCCGGGCGCCGGGCGCCAGGTCAAGGCTTTCTACGGAGGGGCCCAGCACCAGGCGGGCCAGGGCGCGGCGTTTTTCCTCCGCTTTGAAACGGCAGAAGACCAGCGCCGCGCAAGCGGCTGTCAGCCAGGCAAGGGCTACGGGGTATCTGAATAGGTCCATGGTATAGCTTAGGGGATAGTCCTCAAATATGTTTTTTCAAGCACGAAGATCCCCGCCAGCAGCAGCAGGGCCGGGATAAGCAGGTATTCGTAAAGGTCCCGGTAAGAAGTGAACGTTTTCGACTCAAAGGTGGTTTTTTCCAGGGAATCTATTTTAGCGTAGATGCTTTCAAGTTCGGAGTAATTCTTGGCGCGGTAAAATTCCCCGCCTGTGAGGGCGGCAATTTCACGCAGGGTGGGTTCGTCCAGATCCTCGTCTATGTAAAGCACGGGCTGCAGCGGGTTGCCGGTGGGGATTTGCGCCCGGCCTTTGCCGGCCGTGCCTATGGTGTAGATCTTTATGTCGTAGGCCAGCGCGGTCCTGGCCGCGAGGGCGAGGTCGGTTATCAGGCCGGTGTTGGAGCGGCCGTCGGTAAGGAGTATTATCACTTTGCTTTTAGCCTTGCTGTCCTTAAGGTGGTTTACGCCGGTGGCTATGGCGTCGCCGATGGCGGTGCCTTCGGCGTTGGTCATGTTAAGCCCGGCGGCTTCTATCAGCTCCAGCACGGACTGGTAGTCCAGGGTGAGCGGGCAGGTAAGCAGGGCGACGCCGCCGAATACCGTTACCCCTATGCGGTCGTTAAGGCGTTTTTTTACAAAATCCCCGGCGGCCATCTTGGCCGCGTCCATGCGGTTGTAGGGAGTGAAATCTACCGCCGCCATGCTGTAGGAGGTGTCCAGCACCAGCATGATGTCGATGCCTTCGGTGGGCGGCACTTCCCCGCGGCTGGCGGCCTGGGGCCGCGCCAGCGCCAGTATAAGCAGGCACAGCGCCAGCGCCCGTGTCCAGAAAGGCAGTATCCTGAAAAGGCGGGAACGGAGGCCAGGGTGGGCGGGCATCGGCGCGGGAACGCCGGCCGCACGCAGGCGGCGCCCGGCCTGCCCGGCGGCCAGGGCGGTCAGTATCGCCAGCGCCGGCAGCAGCAGCAGGGCCCACGGGGTCTTTAAAATTATCATTTCCCCTCCCCTTCCGCCGGCGTCCGGGATTTTTCTGCCGCGTGCGTAAAGTCCATAAGCAGGTCTTTCAGGGTTTCCGTGTCCGCCGCGGCGTCTTTGGGCTGCAGTTTAGCGAACTTCACCAGGTCGGCTTTTTGCAGGAATTCCCTGGCCCTCAGGTTGGTCTTTATATCGGTGCCGGTGCGTTTAAGCTCGCGCGCCAGGTCGGCGGTGGTCATAAGCGCGGCGTCGATGGAGAATTCTTCCGCCAGGTAAAAGCGGAGTATGGACGTGAGCCCTATGTAAAATTCCTTCAGTTTGCCGCTGCCGGCCAGCGCTCCGGCGGCTAGTTTGTCCAGCCGGTCGCGGGCGCGCTGGTAAGGTTTCCTGGAGTCTTTCCAGGCCGCTGCCGCGGCGGCCTGGTTCCTGCGCCGGAATTTGCGGTAGAGCAGCCACGCCGCGGCGGCCACGGCCGCGGCCGCCAGCAACAGCCAGTGCCACGGGATAAAGCGCAGCGGCGGATAAATATCGCGGATGCCTTCATCGGGTTTGCTCTCGAACAAGGGCAGCACTTCAAGCTGGAAAGCGGGACTTTTTGCCTGCGCAGGGTTTTCGGCGGCGCCGGGGCCGCTTTGCCCAGCCGGGTAAAGATTCCAGGTTATCGCCGGGAAGGTGCTGGCGCCCAGCGCGAAAGCCTGCGCCTTGATCTCGAAGACCTCGTTTCGCCGGCCGTCTTTTTCCCCGCTGCCGGTTTTTGTGAATGAAAGCAGTTCGAAATTCTCCGTGTCTACGGAGGCGGTATCCGGGCTTATGGCATAGCCCGGCGGCAGCGACGCTTCGGCCTGGACGGTAAAGACGTCGGTAAGTTTAAGTTTGCCGGAAGGCGCAATGAGTTTGAAGGCCACGGTTTCCTGCGCGGAGGCCGGGTTCGACAGCAAGGAAAGAATGAGCAGCGCCGGTAATGAAAGCTTCATAAAGGCTTGAATTTTTTCCGCCGTTTGCTGAAGAATTTAATGACCGGGTTGTAGACCGGCAGGGCCGGGTCTATGTCTATCCAGTCGGTGCCGGCCGATTTCAGGACCTCTTCCATTTCAGCGCGGCGGGCGGCGGCGGCGCTTGCGTACGCTTTCCTGAAAGAGGGGTTTGCCAGGTCGGCGGTGAAGACGGGGCCGCCTTCCAGGGGTTCCGCTATCAGCAGCGCCCCGGCTTCGGGCAGGCTTTTTTCGAAACGGTCGGTTATGACCACCGGTATAAGGTCGTGGCGGCGCTCGGTGAGGCGCACTTCGCGCGCGTAAGCCGGGGAATTAAAATCCGATATCAAAATTATTATCCCCCTGCGCTTCATCAGCTTGTTAACCGTTTTCAGCGCCAGGGAAACGTCCGTGCCGCGGTTTACCGGGGTGTAGGCCAGGAGTTCGCGGATAATGCGCAGGCTGTGGTTTTTCCCTTTGCGCGGCGGTATATACAGCTCGGGCTTGTCCGTGAAGAGCAGCAGGCCGGTCTTGTCGCTGTTCTTCAGCGCGGAAAAAGCGAACATGGCGGCCAGCTCGGCGGCGGCTTCGCTTTTAGGCTTGGCCCCGGAGCCGAACGCGTGGGAGGCCGAGATATCGCAGAGTATCATCAGCGTAAGTTCGCGTTCTTCCACGAAATTTTTAACGAAAGGTTTGGAACAGCGCGCCGTTACGTTCCAGTCTATGGAGCGCACGTCGTCGCCGGGCACGTACTCGCGGACGTCGGAAAATTCCACGCCGCGCCCTTTGAAGACGCTCTGGTACTGGCCGGCAAATGTCTCGCTGACCAGGCGGCCGGTCTTTATCTCTATCTGGCGGACTTTTTTCAGGATTTCCGCGGTGTTCATAGGATAAGTAAAAAATATGGAACCAGGGCCGTAAACCGGGAACTCTGCGGATCCTTAAATCCCAGGTTCCCGGTTCCCGGGCGTTTTAAGGCACCTCTACGGCTTCGAAAATATTCTTTAAGATATCTTCCGAGCCTATGTTTTCCGCTTCAGCCTCGTAGGTAAGCAGCACGCGGTGGCGCATAACGTCCAGGCCCACCGCTTTTATGTCCTCGGGGGTTACATAGCCGCGCCCGTTTATGAACGCGTAAGCCTTTGCCGCCTGGATCATGAAGATGGTGGCGCGCGGGCTGGCGCCGTAGAGTATCCACGGTTTTATTTTGGCCAGGCCCTGCTTTTCGGGTTCGCGCGTGGCGATAACCAGGTCCAGCACGTAATTCTTTATTTTGTCGTCCACGTAGATCTGGTCGGCGGTCAGGCGGGCGGTAAGCAGCTGTTCCACGCTGATTATTTTCTCGGCCTGGGGGGTAGTCTGCCGGGCCATAAGCTCAAGTACGCGCGCTTCCTCGGCCTTTACCGGGTAGGTGACGTTGAGCTTGAGCATGAAGCGGTCCACCTGGGCTTCCGGCAGCGGGTACGTGCCTTCCTGCTCTATGGGGTTCTGGGTGGCCAGCACCATAAAAAGCTCCGGCAGTTTAAAGGTGGAGTCGGAGATAGTGACCTGCCGCTCCTGCATGGCTTCCAGCAGGGCGCTTTGGACCTTTGCCGGCGCGCGGTTTATTTCGTCCGCGAGTATGATATTGGCGAAGATGGGGCCTTTACGCACCGAGAAAGTGCTCTCGCGCGGATTGAAAATAAGCGTGCCTATGATGTCGGCCGGCAGCAGGTCCGGCGTGAACTGGATGCGCTGGAACGACGCCGAGATTATCTGCGCCAGGGTCCGGATGGTAAGCGTCTTGGCCAGGCCGGGCACGCCTTCCACCAGTACATGGCCGCCGGCTATAAGGCCCACAAGGAGGCCGTTTATCAGGTCCTCCTGGCCTACCACCACTTTCGCCATCTCCCTGCGCAGGTCCTGCAAAAAGAGGGCGTCCTGGCTTATTTTCTGGTTCAGTTTGGCTATTTCAGAGTCCATGATCTGCCTCCTAATATGAAGTTCAACCCGCGGCCACGCGGGCTTATTGTATGGTGAATTCAGGTTTTTTCTGGGTGTCCTGCAGCTGCTGCAGTTCCGCCGTCTTGCGCGCTTCAATATCCTTGCGCAGCGTATCCACCGCTTTCAGGGCCCGCAGGCGCACTTCTTCTTCGTAATCCTTGAGCGCCAGGTTGAGGGCCGGGATGGCCTCCTTGCTTGCGAACGTCCCGATGGTTTCTACGGCTTTTAACCGGGTTTCCTTGTCGTAGTCTTTCAGGGCTTCGCTGATCAGCGCCAGGCTCTGTTTGTTCTTGTCCTGTTTCAAGATGTCTATAAGTTGTTTTTTTGTGGAGGCTTCCGTTTCAGTTTCGAACATTCCCTTTATAAGTTCGAAGACGTTCTCGTCTTGTATCTGCCACAAAAGTTCGGCCGCGGCCAGGCGCACTTTTTCGTTGGAGTCCCCTGTAAGGCTGCGCAGCGTGGAGAGCGTCTGCTGCGAGAATTTCAGGGCGGTGCTTTTTTCCTGTTTGACCGGCAGCGCAGGCTCGGACAGTTTTATCTGGTCGGCTTTTGCCAGGCGGAGTTTATCGGCGTTTATCGCTTCCTGCTTCTTCTGGTTGATCAGATAGAAAATTCCGCCCACAAAAATAGCGAACATTAAAAACCATCTCATAAAGCAGTTCCTTTTATGTTCCTGAATTTGAGTTCCAGCTTTCCGTTTTTTATCTCCGCGTGAGCTATCTGCATATCCTTCATTTTATTCCAGCCCGGGCGCGCGTCGGCCGGTTCGCTGGAAAAAATAACCCTGTTGCGTTCTCTGCGCCAGGCTATCCGGCCAAACTCCCAGCCCGGTGAAAGCAGGGCGGTTTTTCCTCCGGGCGGTACGGCCGCCGCGGCCCGGTGCTTGTGCCCGCCTGGATAATGGCACATTACGGTGACGCTGTTCTTTTGCGCCAGGAACATGTTCAGGCCGCGGTAGGGCGCGGCGCGGCCCGGGTAGCGGCCCCTGCAGGAAACCCAGACGGTGCGTATCTCGTCCAGGGCCATCTCCAGGGCTTTTACCGGGGAGCCGTAGGCGTCCAGCATCTTTACCACCTGCCAGAAGAGGACTTCGGAATCGTTGGAACCTTTTATTTCGGCGGCATATCTGCCGAGCAGGCTCTTTATTTCCTCTTTTATGAACAAGGTCCCGTTGTGCGCGAAAATAAGGCCCATGCCCGTAAAGGGCTGGGTGTTCGGCCGGGTAAGAGGGAGCTTTCTGGTCAGCCCGCCCGGGGTTATATCGGCCAGCAGGGCGCGGTTAGCCGAAGGCGTAGCGGAAATCACAGCGGTCATTCTGCACATAACTACATTAAAACAATTTTCAGCGGCCCGTTCAAACATTGTTTGCGGTTTGCTTTTGGCTTGCGACAACCGGCCTCCCAAGTTGATATAATACAGGCGGCCGGCATGTGGAAAGGCCAAAGCCGGGTACGCGTTAAATTCTGCGGTTTTTGCCGGCGCGAGGCGGGGTGCTTATGGAAAACGAAGACGTTGTTTTTAATCCGCAGTCCGGCCCGGGGCTGCAGGCCGGGTTTTCCCCGGAATTCGACCAGGGGCCGTTTGCGGCCGGTTTCAGCGAACGGTTTTTGGCGTATGTAATAGACGCCGCGCCTTTTTTGGTTTTGCACTACCTTTCTTTCACGGCGCTTACCAGTGCCGGAAGCGTCGCTTCCACTCCCTCCAATGAATTTAAAATGAAGCTGGTCTGGATAGGGGTGTATGTGTTATACGAGGCCTTGCTCTCCAGCGGCGGGCGGGCGACGCTGGGTAAATATTTGCTCAGCATAAGGGTGGAGGCCAAAGATGGCGGCCCCCTGTCTTTGCCGCGCGCTTTCGCGCGGGCCCTGGCTTATTTTGTCAGTTCGGCTGCGCTTAACCTGGGCTACGTCGCGGCGTTGTTTACGCCCGAGAAGAGGGCGCTGCACGATTATCTTGCCGGCAGCCGGGTAGTCAGCCTGCGCGAGCGCGGCGACCTTGCCAGCGGCCTGGTGCTGGCTTGTTCCTGGGGCCTTATGGCCATCCTGGCCGGGTCCTGGATAAACCATAATGTGCTGAAACTTACCCCGGCCGAAAAAGTGCAGATAGTGGCGGCGCACAAGACTATTTCTAAATTGGGGATGCTGGAGGAGTTTTACCGCAGGAACACCGGCCATTATACCAACGACCTGAAAAGCCTGGCCGACCTGACGGGCAACGTGGAAGCCGTTAAGGCCGAACTCCTTAAAAATCTTGAGCCGCAGACGCTGGTCCTGATCTCGAACGGAAAAAATTTCAAAATAACGGCTAAAGCCCGTAATTGGCGCAAGACGCAGGTAGAGATAAAATCCCGCTGATGCCCGGCCGGGCTTCCGGCAAAAAGCAAAAGCCCCGTTCCCGTACGGGGCTTTTACCTTTCAGGCCGCCAGAGGCTTTTTGTTCCGCGGCTATTCTCTGCGCTTGAGTTCTGTTCCGCTCTGGCAGGTTATGCAATAGCGGGCCGAGGGCAGCGCTTTTATGCGTTTTTTGTCTATGGCGCTCTTGCAGTGTTCACAGGCCCCGTAGGTCCCGTTCTCCATTTTGCGGAGGGCGGCTTCTATGTTGCCCAGCATTTTCCGTTCGTTGTCGGAAAGTTCGAAGAGGATCTCTTTGTCGAGGCTGCGGGTGGCCTGGTCTATGGAATCGCCCCCGTCGGAATCTGTCATGTCCAGATTCTTTTTGTCTTCCACGTTCTTGGCTATATCCTTTTTCATCGTGTGCAGGGCGGCGGCAATCGCGGCCAGCTCCTGGGCCGTAAGTTTCCCGCCTGTTTCTTTAGGTTTTGCCGGGGGCCGGGTTTTAAACGCGGGTTTGTTTGCGGAGGCTTTCGCCGCGGTTCTTTTTACGGCCGCTTTTTGCGCCGGCTTTTTTACGGCCGCCCTCTTTACGGGTTTTTTTGCGGCTGTTTTTTTTGCCGGTTTTTTTGCGGCCTTTTTATTTTTTTTCATTTTTTGCTCCTCTGGGATGTGGTAAAAAACATCGGGCGCGCCCGGGTAATGAGCGCGCGGCAGGCCCGCAGCCTGTCCTGGTAATACTTCGGCAGGCAAAAAGCGCCGGCTATTGAGCGGCCGTCGTGGTAGCGCAGGGGCCGTTTAAGCCCGGCCGCCGCCTTGTCCAGCGCCGCTCCCGGCAGGGCCGCCGCGTCAGGGCCGGAGTCGGTGCAGTACAGAAAGCTCCAGGGCATGTCGTAGGAGGGGATGAAGGCCGTGTAGCTGCGGACGGTTTTAAATACCCGGCGCAGGGTATTGTGCAGCGCGCAGTGCAGTTCGAACTGGAGCGGCGTGCCGGGGCCCGCGTGGGTGGTGAAAATGGCGCCGGGCGCCATAAGTTCTTTAACGCGGCGGTAAAATTCCAGGGTATAAAGACCGAAGGCCGGCCCGTGCTCTATGGGGCTTGGCAGGTCCGCGTACACCAGGTCGAACTTCAGTCCGGTGTTTTCCACCAGGGTGCGGGCGTCCTGCGCCAGCAGGCGCAGGCGGGGGTCCTGGAAGGCGCCGCGGTGCCAGGCGCCCAGGTGTTTGCCGGCGAAGCGCAGGATGTTCTGGTCTATGTCGGCCATAACGACCCGATTGATAGCGCGGGAATTAAGTATTTCCCTGGCGGTGGCGCCTTCCCCCCCGCCCAGGATGAGCGCTGTGCGCGGGCGCGGGTGCGCCAGCAGCGCGGGGCAGACAAGCGTCTCGTGGTAAAAGTATTCGTCCAGCGCGCTCGACTGCGTTTCGCCGTCTATCACCAGCACCTGGCCGAAGGCGCTGGTTTCTATAAGCGCGGCTTTCTGGAAAGCCGTTTCGGAGGTTTCAAGGACTTTAAGCGCCCGGTGGGCGTGCAGTTCTCCCGGCGTGAAAAATTCCACGAACCATTTACCTTTTGGCAGTAAATTCCCGGAATCCTTTATCCAGTCGAATTTCTTCAGGTCTTTTTTCATTTGCGGCGCGCTTTTTTCTCCGAGGTGCGCGCGGGGGCGCGTTTGGCCTTGTGCCGCCGGGCAAGCCCGGCGCCCGGCCCGGGCAATAAACCCCGTTCCAGTTTTACCACGCTGAAACTGGCGGCTTTGAAAAGTCTTTTTACGGTCTCGAAAGCTTGCCACGGCTGTATTGTGTCGCCGCAGGTGAACAGGTCGGCCGAAGCGTAGCGGTGTTCCGGCCAGGTGTGTATGGCGAAGTGGGACTGGGCTATCACCACTACCCCGGAAACCCCGTGCGGCTTGAAATTGTGGAAAACCGAGTCTATTACCGTGGCACGGGCGGCGCGGGCGGCCCGCAGCATGGCATCCTGCACTTTGGCTACGGAGGACAGTACGGCGCGATTGCAGCCGTAAAATTCTAGGATAAGGTGTTGGCCGAGAGCTTTCATTATGTTGAGAAGGTTTAGAAATCTATAATATTTACCGGCATGTGTCAATTGCGGCGGTGGCTGACGGGCCCGGGGGGCGGCGGGCGGGTACAAGGCGGCAGCCCGCGGCGGCCCGCGGGGCTTGCCCGGCGGCGTGAATTTATTTAAACGAAATGCCCTTCATCTTTGTGAAGATGGAGCGGTCCCTGCGCTGGAAGATGGGGCTGCGGAACGGGAAGTCGAAGGTCAGCGAAATCCTGTGGGTCATCCCCAGTTCACCCATGGGGACGAAGGCGTAGTCCAGCGTGAAGAACTGCAGCGTGGCGCCCAGGCCCGCCGAGAAACCGTTTATCCCGTCCTTGAGCTGCTGCAGGTTGAGGCCGGCGCGCACGCACAGGCGGGTGAGTTCGTTGGGGGTAAGCGCGAGTTCCCCGCCGAACAGGAAATTAGGCGTGTTATGTTTGGGGAGTACCATGTCCATGGCTAGCAGCATGTTGCGGAAAGGGCTTGCCGCCGCGCCCAGTTTGAAGGTGAGCGGCAACGGGTTGGACTCCTTGTCGTAGGTAAGCCCCCCGCCCAGGTTGGAGGCGGTGACGGCCAGGCGGTAGGGGATGTTGCCGAAATTGTAGGTCATTATGCCGATGTCTCCGGCGTAGCTTTCGGCCGAGTTCAGTATCTTGGATTTTATGTATTTGCCGGAAACGCCTATGGCCACGTCTATGTCCTTGTCGGAAAATTCAAGTATGGCCTTGCTGTAGGCCAGGGTGAAAACCTGGTCCTGCGGCGTGAAGGAGCCCAGGGTGGTGTTGTTTATATCGGTATGCTGTATGGCGCCGATGTCGGTCATAAGCGCCGACACCGCTACCACGGAATCGTAAGACAGGCGCTGGGCGTAGGCGGCGTACTGGTAACTTATGTCGTCCACGTACTGGGCGCGCATGAAGACGGCGGAAAGCCTGGGTATCTGCACCAGGCCGGCGGGGTTCCAGTACACGCCGGAAGCGTCCTCGCTGATGGCGGAATACGCCCCGGCCATGCCCGCGGCGCGGGCGCCTACCGGCAGGTTAAGGAAGTCCGCGGTAGTTGTGCCCGCGGCGTTGGAGGAAAAGTAGCGCGGGTCGCTGGCGGCGGCCGGGGTAAGGGCAAAAGCCAGGGCCAGCAGTGCCGCCGGGGCCGCCAGGCAGGGTTTTTTTGGCGTAAAGACGTTCATATTATCTTTCCACCGCTATCTTCTTTATCTTCTTCCCGGCGGAGGAATCTATTACCGCCAGGTAAATGCCGCTGGCCACCTGCTTACCGGCCTTGTTGACGCCTTTCCAGATTATGATGCCGGCTGTGCCGCCGGACCCTTCCCATACTTTTTCACCGGAAAGGGTGTAGATGCGTATTTTTGAATTGGACGGCACCGGCTCTATGGTTATCTGGCCGTTGCCGCGGTTGGGATAGAACGGGTTCGGGTAGACCTTTACCGTTTTCAGGTCGGCTACCGAGGGCTGTTCCATTAGCTGGAAATGGCTGAAGTGGTTGATGGTGGCCGTAACGCGGCGCGCGTTGATCTGCGTTTCAAGCGGCAGGCAGTTTGAATTGCCCGGGTTGTGCCTGGCCAGCACTATATGCGGCAGCCTTTCTCCCGCCTCCAGGGTGCCCGCTTCCGCGGTGGTGTAATCGAAAGAGAGGGTTATCGGAATCTCCGGCTGCACGTTGTTTTCGCTGAAAAGTTCCAGGGAGATTACGTCCAGGGCCGGGGTGCTCGGACAGCGGCTTACGGAGGTGGAGGCTATGGCAAGGCCTGTTACCGCGGGAAAGGCCCCTGCCGGCACATACATTGTTACCGGCCTGCCATTGGGCAGTACGCCCGAGATGGTTACCGCCCGGGCGGGGTCGCTGGTGCCGCCTACGGAACCCGGGGGCGCGTTGTTGGGGCCCGCGCTCGTAAGTATGGGCGACGGCGACGCCAGGGTGGGGCCGGTGAGTTCCCCTTCGGCGTTTCTTGCTTCTACGTCGAAACAATAATTCATTGAGGTAAGCAGGCCGCTTATGGCAACCGTAGAGGTGTAGCTGCCGGCGGTGCCGAACGCCACATAGGTAGAGAAGCCCAGGTCGAACCGGCACACGGCCGACACTATTTGCGTGGTGCCGCGTACCTTGTAGGTGGTTTCAGGCGGATTGCCGTTGGTGTTCCAGACAAGGGTTACGCCCGACATTGAGACCGACGCAGTTGATACGTTGATCGGCTCCTTGGCCAGGGTATACATATCGCCCAGGGAGACGGGCGCCCCTTCAACACCGGCGCCGTTGCGCACTTTGACGCGGGCATAGTAGCGGGTGTCCGGGTTGAGGTCGGTGAATATTACGCTGTCGGCCATTACGGATTGGGAATTGATAACGTCGGTAAAGGTATCGGTAAGCGATAGCTCCGCCGTGTAAAGGGTGGTTTCCAGGGGATTGCTGTATATTTCCCAGGCGGCGGTAAGGGAATTCGTAGTTACCGATAAGGCTACCGGGCTGGGCTGGTCGGCCAGGGTGTAGAAGGTGGCGGAATAGGCCAACGGCCCCCTTACGGTGCCGCCTGCCAGGTCCGTTGCCGCGTTCACCGCCACCCTGTAAGGCCTGTTCGCGAGCAGGGTGCCCTGTATATAGGCGTTCGTGTTGGAAGTGGGCGGATCCAGCGCCTGGGGGTTGTCCGTGCCGTTGGTTATATCGAAAAGTTCGTAGTAGATGGTGTGGACGGAGGAGACGACCGGCGCCCATTCCCAGCGTATGGACGTGCTGTCCACCGGCGTGCCGCGCAGGTTGGAGATGGCGGATACGGTGCCAGTGGAAACGCTGTTGCTGACCTCTGTTATCACCTGGCCTTCGCCGCCTAAAACCGTGTTGTCCCCGTTGCGGGCCCGCACCCGGAAGTAATATATGACATCCGGCGCCAGGTGGGTGACCACCGCGGCGGTGCTTACATGGTTGCGGCTGAACGGGATGGCTGTGGAAATGGCCAGCAGATTAGTGAAATCCGTTGCCGCGTAGGTTACCTCGTAAGCGGTATGGGCGGAGTTGCCGTTCGGCTCCCAGGTCAGGGAGACGGAATCGAAACTGGCGGCGGTGATGGTAAGGCCGGTGGGAGCCGCTGCCAGCGTGTAATAGGTGTTGGACCGGGTAAGCGGCCCGGTGCCGCCCAGGTTGTAGCCGTTCACCATCAGGGAAACTTTGGAGTTGGGTGACAGCCCGGTCTGCGTATAGTGCGGGTTCGGATTGCTTTCGTAAGCTACGGTGGACAGGAAGACGCTGTTGCTGGCGGCGTAAACGCCATAGCCGTCCGCGGCGCTCAGCGGTAACGGTGTTCCGTTAGTGGTCCAGTACCAGGTCATGGAACTGGTTCCGCGCCAATACGGGTCGGACGGGGTGGCGCATATCAGGGCGTCCGCGGTTGCGCACCTGGGCATGGGTTTTGAGGGCTGCCCAACCGGTTTAGGCATTGTAACCTGCACCGCGCGGCCGGGTGAGAACTGCCCGTTGGCCGCCACGCGCATGTGGTAGTAACCGTAAGGCAGTTCCTGCACCAGCGCAGGCGCTACTACCGTAATGGAAGACAGGGTCTGTGCCCAGTCCGCGTTTATATCCGGCTGGTAAATTCTGGTTGAGAGGTCTATCATGAACCCGGCCGGACTGTCTATCTGCTGCATGTAGACCCTGGGATTGTGGAAAGAAGAGTTCATGGCGCCGGAGCCGCCGCCGGAAGCCTCGGAGACGCCGTGGAAATTGGTGGTGTCGGAAAGGAGCGTTGCGCGCTGTCCGCGGTCGAAAGCCGTGTCCCCGCCGGTTATTACGGGGTTGCGCTTATCCTTGGGGTCAAAGCCGTTGGTGTCCGGAAAGTAGGAGAAGTATAAAGCTTCCGTGGAATTCAGGTAGGCGGGGCCGTTGTAGCCGCCTACGGCCACCAGTATGTTGCTTGAGGTCAGCACCAGGGTATGGTTGGAGCGGCTTGTCATCTTGCCCTGGGGTGTCCAACCGGGGAAATCGGGGTCGTAGCTTTCCGCTACGCCCTGCAGGGTTCCGGGTATTTCACCACCGGTAAGCATTACTTTGCCGTTGGGCAGCAGTACGCTCTTATGGTTGGCCCTGCTGTAGGTCATGCTGGACAGCGGCAAAACGGTCCAGGCGGTGCCGTCGAACAGTTCGTATGAACTGAGGCTGCCGGTGTTATCGGACCCGCCCATTACCAGTACCCGGCCGTCCCTTAGCAGGTTTGCCGTGTGCGCGTAGCGCTTCTTGCGCATAGCCGTGCCCGCTGTCCAGCTCTGGGAGGCGAAATCATAAATATCAGTGTAGGCTATGGCTCCGCTGCCGGAAATTCCGCCTGCTACCATTACCTTGCCGTTTTTCAGCAGTATGGCCGTGTGCTGCGCCCTGTCCCTGGGCATGGTGGGGTCTATGGTTGCCGCCCAGACAGCGCGCGTGGTGAAGTAGATCTCGGAAGAGTTGGAATAACCGTTGATCTTGTTGCCGCCGGCCACCAGCACGTTGCCGTCCGGCAGCAGGGTCGCCGTATGATTGGCCCTTTCACTGGCCATGGAACCCGTATTGGACCACCTGCCGCTGAGCGGGTAATACACTTCTGCGGTATCTATTACATGCGTTGAAGCGCTTATGCCGCCCCCCGCGGCCAGCACGTTGCCGTTGGGCAGCAGGGTGGCCGTGTGGAGCCTGCGCGGTGAGTTCATGGCGCCGGTATAGGCCCAGGTTTTTGACACGGGGTCCCATAATTCGCAGGAGGCCAGGGTGTTTATGCCGTCGGACCCGCCGCAGGTAAGTATTTTACCGTCGGCCAGCGGGGTGCTGGTATGGAACGCGCGTTTTGTGTTAAGCGTCCCCAGGCCCTGCCAGTCGGGAAGGTTTTTCTGTATATAGGCCATTCCCCTGGCCAGGGAGGTGAATCTTTTTGTGTTCCTGCCGCAGTCCACAAGAGGGGCGGCCTCGCAGTTGCGTCCGCCGGTTAACAGCGTATCGGCGGCGGGGGTTACAAGGGTTGAATGGTTGAAGAGCGGCGTGGGACTGCCGCCGTCCCAGTCGCTCCTTAATTCCCAGGTGTTCGTGTCGGGTACGTAGGTAAGCTCGTCGGCAAAGATCATTTCCCGTACGATAATGGTGGAAACATCGAAACTGAACGGCGCGGCCTCCAGGTTTATACGGGAGGAGGTGTAACGGGCGTGCATTATCATGTTGGTTATCTTGGCGCCGACGGCGCTCTGGGGCGAAGCGATGGCCGTGTCGGTGGAATTCGTTATTACCCCGTCCATATCATTTATGGTAAAAGGAATGGTCACCGTGCCCTCTTCCCCGCTTTCCGTAACCACGGCAGGCAGAATCTGGGTCTTTCCGTCAGTCACATTCAATGTCCAGGTTTTATTGTTGGCCTCTATGGAGGCGCTTACTACTGTGGCCGAGCCTGTTATCACCCCGCCCACATAAGCCCCCGGTACACTGAAAGTGGCGGTGAGTTTCAGCTCGTTCATCCCGCTGGGTACCGGGGTCGCTACGCCAGTTACTGTCCCTGTTATATCGCCGCTGATTATAGTGAAAGGGCCAGTCCACATGCCAGGAAGGCTGCAGTCTGTGGCGCCGCCCTTGCAGCTAAAGACCGGAGAGTTTACCTCATGGGCAATCGGATACGAAGTGAATGTTGTGCCTGAATATTCTCCGGCTACGGTAAACAAGCCGGTATTAATCGAAGCCGAGTTAGGAGTACAGGTGATGGGGATATCGTCGTAGACGCTGGAGATGGAGCCACTGATCGTGCCGGATACGTCCCCCGAGGCTACGCCTCCGATAGCCATCGGCAGCGTGCCGGTGAAAGCGCTGCCGAAGTAATTCCAGGTAGCTGTTCGGGTTTCTGATCCCTCACCATCAAGCTCGCAGCCCGCGCCCATGCCCATATCGAAGTATCCCTCATACCACCCGTCCATTTCCGCGGTAATAGCCCCGTGAATATCTTGGCCGTTTATAGTTATTGTCACCGGGTTGTTATATATAACGGTGGAGAGCCCCACCTCCAGCGGCTCGGAAAAATAAAAATTACCGCTTTCCGCGGTAGTGGGGCTGATGTTGAGTTCCTGTGGCTCAAAGAAAACGGCGCCAGCGGGCGCGGTAAGTTGTACAGTGTCCGCCAGGTCGCCCGGGTTGCTGTCCGTGGTTATAACTTTTCCCACGGCCAGGCCGTCCAGGGGGGCGGTGCTGTAGTTAAGCATGATATTCGCGTTGGCTACTTTGATAGGCGGGGTGGGCGGGTCGCTGGCCAGTGGCATGGAAAAGAACGCGTCGGCGTTTACCAGGCGGCCGTTGACTTTGCGTGAAAGAGGGAGTTCCAGGGGGAACGATATAACGCTGCCTGTCGGGACTATCCTGGCGGTGTCGGGGGTGTCCGGTATGGGAACGGTCATTAGGCTGGAGGTCTCGTCCAGTTCGGCCCCCGCGTTAAAATAGGTGGGGGCTATATTGCCGTAGCCGCCGTGAATGTGGTGTTGGCCGTCGGGCAGCAGCACCGCGGAATGGTGGTAGAACCGGAAAGGCGCCACCCCGGAGCCCGCCCCTGAAAGCACCACCCTGCCCCCGTTCTGGTCGAAAAATTCCGCGCCGTCAAGGTAGCCGTGGCTGCCGGGGTTCTGCCTGTTCGTGTCGCCTACGTTGCTGCCGCGCAGGTACTGGTCTATGTACCAGCATTCGTCGTCGGTTATTTTCGCGCCGGCCTTGCAGGTAAGCAGGTTCTGGGCGTTGTAGCCGCCGGCTATCATTACAAAACCGTTATTGAGCCCCGCGGCGGAGTGCTCGGCGCGGCCCTGGTTAAGGGCGGAAACGGTCTGCCACTGGTCCGCTTCCGGGTCGTATATCTCGTTGGTGGGAAGGTAGGTGTTTCCATTTTTTCCGCCTGAAATAAAAACTCTCCCTCCGGTAATGGCGGTAGCGGTATGGCCTATGCGGTTGCTGCTCATGTTACTTGGACTGCTGAAAGTGCCGGCTAGCCTGTTGTACATCCTGCAGGAGGGGCTGGCCGCTACAGTGGTCCGGCCGCCGCAGAGCAATACATTCCCGGCATTCGTGCCAGTGTTTATGAGGGTGGCGGTATGTGCGGCGCGTTTTATGTCCATCGCGGGGGTAGCGGCCCAAGTGTTGGCTGAGGGGTCGTAGATGAAAGCTTGGTCCGTCGGCGTGCCGGTTTCGTCGAAGCCGCCGGCAACAAGTATCGTGCCATCACCCATAAGAGTAGCGGTGTGGGAGGAGCGTTTAACCGCGGCGACGCCGCCTATTTCCCCTTGCAGCGTCCAGCTGGAGACTGCCATGTTGTAGATCTGTACGCTTGAGATGGTGACGCCCGTAGCTGTTATCCCCCCCGTCACCATTATGTTGCCGTTGGGCAGCAGGGTAGTGGTGTGGCTGTGAACGCCGGTAAGCAGCGCGGAGGAGTCCGGCGCGAAGAACGCCAGGCCCAGCAGCGTAAGAGGAATTACTTTTCTGAAATTCATATATAGCGCCCGGGATAGTCTACCATCAGTGTGTTACAGGATTGTTAACTAATTTTTAACTCTGTCCCGGCTAGGGCACGGTTATCAGTGAATCCCCGGTAGGCGCCGCCGGCTTGCCGGGAGCCGCTTTTTTCCTGCCGTCCACTACGAAATGATATGGGTAGGTGCCGGGCAGGATATAGACTTCCGTCTTCCAGGCGCCGTCTTTTTTAGTCATTTTAACGTCTTTCCAGGAGGTGAAGCTGCCGGCTATAGAAACCTTTTTTGCCTTTGAGTCTTTATATTCGAAAGGGGTTTTCAGGGCTTTCGTTTTTTCCGGCGCGGCCGGGGCGGGTTCGCCCGCTGCCGGAGCGGCTTTGGCTTCCCCGCTCTGCGCGGCAGGTTCTTCCTCTTCTTCGGGGGCCAGTGGCGGCACGGGAGAGGATTTTACCTCAAGGGTGTCGCCGGAAAAATGCAGGCTGAGGCGCCCGTAAACGGAGTAGCCGGCAAATACCACAACGCCCAGGCTTGCCAGTGCCGTCATTGCCCAGAAAAATTTAGATTTGGCCATTTTCCCCGATTGTAACCTGTGCCCTTCGCTTTAAAAAAGAAGCGGGCGACATGCGAGCGTCAGCGAGCTTCCCCATAAGGAAGTATTCCCATCGCCAGGAGCGCAAGAAAACAGTACGCAACTTCAGAGACCACACAAAAACCTGGAGCGGGCGACATGCGAGCGTCAGCGAGCTTCCCCATCAGGAACATTCCCATCGCCAGGAACGCAAGAAAACAGTACGCAATTTCAGAGACCACACAAAAACCTGGAGCGGGCGATGGGAATCGAACCCACGTTTAATGCTTGGGAAGCACTCGTACTACCATTGTACGACGCCCGCCTGTCCCCTGTTCCGCCGCTACCGCCTGTCGTGCCCTCTGTGCTGCGGAGCAGTTGTAGTGTAATTTTACTTAAAAGTTCCGAAGATATCAATATTATTATTGCTATTTCAAGAGTTTGAGGAACTCTCCCCTTACTTTCCCATCGCTGCGGAAGGTTCCCAGCATGGCGCTTGTTACGGCCGAAGAGGTTTCATTTTTAACCCCGCGCATGTTCATGCAGAGGTGCCTGGCCTCGAGAACCACCCCCACCCCGCGCGGTTTGAGCTTCTTATAAAGCGCGTCGGCTATTTGCTGCGTCAGCTGCTCCTGCACCTGCAGGCGGCGGGAAAAAGCTTCCACAAGCCGCGGTATTTTTGAAAGCCCTATAATGCGTCCGTCCGGGATATAAGCTATATGCGCTTTGCCGAAGAATGGCAGCAGGTGGTGTTCGCACAGCGAGTAGAAGGCTATGTCTTTT
>Ga0156396_1016_pt1 | contig 18282 bp, 12 predicted proteins | sample RifOxyA3_FD_108040 | JGI IMG/M metagenome (GOLD analysis project Ga0156396, IMG submission 108040) | Elusimicrobia bacterium RIFOXYA12_FULL_57_11 | reverse complement strand
GTTTTTTGAGGCGCTCCTCAGGGCCGCCCGCGATGGCCGCGGCGCCGCGCGCAGCCAGGCCGCCATTGAGGCCGGGATATCCATGGCTTGCGGCCTCTCTTTTGCCGAGGATGAGACTGAGATCAGGGGGATTGTTGAGGATCTTACCGCTGAAAAAGACGAGCGCTTTAAAGCAGCCGGGTTTTTCCTGGCTGCTATGTCGGGATTCTCTGATTTGACACGGGAATTGGACAGGGTCCTTGCCGTGGGCCCATCCCCGTATATTAAACTGCATGCGGCTTGCGCGCTTTCGCGGCTGGGGGGCGCGGCCGGGCATAGCTATTTATTTTCCGTGGCGTCTTCCGGGGACGAGTCCGGGCTGGAGGCGCTTGCCTGCCTGGCCTATTCGCTTTCACCCGAGGCGCAACCTTTCCTGGAAAACGCCGCTTCCGGGAAAATGGGCGTTAAGGCGGCCGCCGCAGCCAAAATTGCGTTAAACTTTCGCAAACAACTTGCTATAATCAATTAATAACACGCGACATATATATTTATGTCCGTGTTTTGGATTAATATCGACGGCGGAGTTCCAGGCCGGGTAATCGCGCTGTCGAGGGTCAGTTACGGGGGGGTTATGGACGATAATAAGAACTGGAAAAAAAAAGAATCCATTGATGACATACTTTCAGACCTGAACGGCCTGCTCAATAAAATGCCTTCCATCCTTGATGGTATTAAAATGCCGGAGATGAAGCCGGTTGACTTCGGAAAAGTCGGACAGGCCCCGGGCCAGCTCTTCCAGGATAATAAGGATTTGCCTGGGCCGGACAAGGGTCCCGTACCGGTTGACGGCGACAAAACCGTGGTTCTGCCTGCTTTTTCAGGGCTTGCGGAGGGGGCCGTCTTAAATAATAAAGCGGCGCCTTTCGACGGCGATGAGACCGTGGTTGTTAATTCGCTTTCAAGCCTTCCGGAGGGGGCCGCCGTGCCGGAGCAGGAGTCCGGACAGTTTGTTCCGCAGGCTATCGGTGATTTTTTGTCAGGAGCGGACGCTGAGCTCTCCGATGCCGGGACCGGACCGCAGGCGGGTGCGGCTAAGCTTGAGGGTTCTCCCCTTGAGCCTCCGGCCGCCAGGGATAAGACGGACAATTCCGGAGTGCCGTCTCTTTTGATTTCAGAGCTGACCGCACCGACGAAAGCTTCCGGTAGTCAGGACGCCGTATCGGAAGAGGCCGGCCTTGAGGCCCCGGCTCAAGACGTGGGGTTTTCCTTTGAACGCCCCGGGCAGCTGCCTGATGTTAAGCCGGATAAGCCGGAAAGTTTTTCCGGACTGCCTGTCGCCGAAATGGCCCGCGCTTCAGATTCATTTTCGGATTTTTCCATACCGGATATAGACGCGCTTATGCAGATGTCGGAAGGGGAAGTTTCTGGCGGTCAGGACGCAGCTGTTCCCGCGCCGGCAGCCGCCCCGGCTTTGTCTGGCGCGGCGCCTGAACCGGCCCCTTCGTCGGATGATTTGGCGGAATTTGAAAAACAACTGGCAGCCTCTGCGCCCCAGGAGATGAACATGGATTCAAATAAGACTGGTGACGGGGACCAGGAACTTTCCCCCCTTGAGCAAACGTCTGAACCTGTACAGCCTGAAGTGTCCGGCGCGACGCAGCAATCTTTCGGGGTTTTTGACCCGGAATCCCCGGTGGCCGGCAACGCTGCGGACGCGCCAGTTCCGGAGGCCGCCTCGGAACTTGCTCTTTCTCCTGAAACCGTTGCAACTGGTCTTGAGCTGCCGGTTGATCCCGCTGTGGCCCTGGAACAGACCGCAACCTCTCTTGCCGGTGAAGTGATGCCCCCCGAGCCGGTTGTTGACGCCGCGGCCGGCGGTATTGAACTTTCAGTTTCGCCCGCGCCGGAGGCCGATGCCGGGCAGACGCTTACGGTTGGCGGTAATCCTGGCGAGGCCCCTGCCCCTTTCGGCGGCGGCTTGCCCCCGGTTGCCGGGGAAGAAGTTCCTCCCGACGGAGATAAGACCATGGTTCTCAGCGCCCCAGCTTCAGGCGGCGGCGACGAGGATAAAACGATGGTTTTCCAGGCTTCGGTATCGCCCGGTATCACCAGCAGGGCTAAAATATCGGATCTTGCCGGACTATCCGCCAAAAGCGCTCCGGAAACTGTTCCCCCGGAGAGGGTCCGACCAATGTTTTTCCTGTATTCTTCCGGTGACGGTGCCTTGTGTGCCAATCTGCTGGCGGAATTGGACGCCGTCTGTCTGCGTTCACAGGCCAGTCCGATGTACATAAAGCGTGCCGGGGTGAATATCTTTGACCCGGAAATGAACGTGAATTTTATCCTTCAGACCGTTACCGATTCCGGCGCCGCCGGCCTTGTCTGCGTGGGAGGTATTCCGCAGGAGAAGGTCTATGAGATCGAGAATGTTTTTTCCTCCGCGGGCATTTATTTCAGGCATTTCGATTCCGACAGTTTTTCACATGGCGCCGTTCTGGATCTGGTTTTGGAAATGATAATCCGCTGATATGCTGACAACTTATGCTTAAAAAGTGGGAAGTCGTTCCGGCCCCTAACGAGAAAAATCCCGGCCGCCACAAACTCCTCATAAAAGGGGAGATGAAGGATATTTTTCTTATCGTTAAAAAACTGGGGAGTATCTGTTCCAGGCCTGAAAAAACTTCAGGGGATTTTAACTTCGTAATCTATTTGTCCAGGGTCGAAGCGGATATTACCCTGAAGTTGAAGGCCGTTACCGCGGAGCTCGGTTCTATTGGCGGCGAGGAAAACGATGGGGTAGTCCAGGCAGGGGCCGGATTTCAATGTGAGCCTCCGGTTGTGTTAAAGCCGGCGCTCCAGGCGGCCCCCGCGCCGGCACCGGAGCCGAAGCCGGCGCCCCAGGCGGCCCCCGCCCCTGCCCCGCTCCAACCCTCTGCCGAACAACCTGTCACAAGTCTGGAAAGTACGCAGCCCCGCAGGAATTTCGTGCCTTCTTCCACTACCCGTATAAAAAAAGAAGAGTTGGCGGCGGCGTCACTCGCTGTTGTTCCTGACGTCAAGCCTGCCAAGTCATTCGTGCCTGCCTCTAAAATAAAAGCCAAGTGGTCAATGGAATTGCCGCTTATCCCTACATACAGTTTTCAGACCCTTATTTCAGGCTCCCATAACCGTTTTGCTCATGCCGCCGCTATGGCTGTGGTGGAAAGTCCCGGGGTTATCTACAATCCCCTGCTGCTTTTCGGCGCTTCAGGCTCCGGCAAGACACATTTTATCAACGCCGTTTCCAGCGGGCTTGCCGCCTCGCTGGGGCAGGGGAATATTTTTGTTACCAATGGCGTAAAATTTTCCAAAGGTGTTGAGTTGGCCATAAAGGAAGGCGGTGTTGACCGGCTTGAAGAACTTTTTTCCGGTATCAAGGCGCTGATCATTGATGATGTTCATCTGCTGATGGTTTCTGAAATCAATAAAAAGCACATTTCCAAATGGCTTAACGATTTTGTGGCCAAGAACAAACAGATAGTGGTAACTTCGTTATTCTCCCCTAAGTCGCTGGCCGGGCTTGAGGATTCGGTGGGGTTCCAGTTTACCCAGGGGTGGATGGTAGACCTTAAGATTCCTCCGGCCCAGACGTATAAAACTATCCTGAACCAGTTGCTGCAGGGGATGGGGATAAAAGTCGCGGAATCTGATATCTGCGATTTCTTTGTGCAGAAACAAATGCCCTTCGGCGATGCGATAACCACTTTTGAGGCCATCAAAAAACTGGAAAAATTCGTGGTGACCGCCGCTAACAACCTTTCCCACTCCCAGCTTCTGGAAATGCTTACTGGGCTGCAGGAGTCTCCACAGGTGCCCCCTTCCGAGCAGGAGCTGTCCGCTGCGGCCGCCTGGCAGGCCTCCTCGCAGGAGGAGTGGTTCAAATGGGGGATTTTTTATCCGAAGGGCATGCGCCGGGAAGCGCAATACGCGCTTTCCCTGTTGCATGGCCGCGCTAAGGAACTGGGCATGAACACGGCGTGGCGCCAGGTCTTTATGCAGGAATATGATCCGGAAGAGGCTTATGGGGCCCCGTTCAGTATAGGGAATTACGCGGCCCAACAGGATGTGAACGGCGCTATCGTACTTGGTCCTCCTCCGGCATCGGCTATGGGGGCCCAGGAGGCCGAGTTTCGCCAACTCTCCCTTAAGATTCTTGACAGTTTTTTCATCAAAGGCGCCTGGCTGCCGCTTGGAAAAGCTAAGTCTCCTGCCGTGTATGTAAGGGCGTTGATGGACTTGGTATAACAAATGGTAAATGAACTTCTTGCTGCGGCGGCGATAGGGACAGCGGGTGCTTTTGGCGCTTACTGGTATCTGAAGTTCCGCTGCGTGCTGCCCATGGAAAGCGCCCTGCGGGCCTCACGCAAGGCCTTCCTGGATTTTACCGCGTTCACAAAGGAAACGCTGGAGCGCGCCTACGCGCCGGAGCAGCAGGAGCATTACGGGGATCTCACTAATTATTACCTGATCAAACTCCATAAATCCTTTCCCGACACCTGCACGCTGCTTTTTGAAAAAGGACAGGGGCAGTGGCGCCTGATAAATTATCTCAAAAATTTTAAAGTGGAGCCCAAGCTCCTTACCTCTTACCGTTGGAGTGCTTTTGACCGCAGTTCTTCCGACGGAGAACTGCTGCGCTTCGACGACGTTAATACGGGGGATTACCAGAACGTAGCTGAACTTTTTTCCGTGTTTGGCGTCAGGTCGGCGCTGATGTGCCCGTTTACCCCGGCTGGCGGGGCCCCGGAGCGCCTTATAGTTTTCGGCGCAGGCGGGCCGGAACTCTTTGGCGCGGCTCAGCCGTATCTGCGTTTTGTGGCTTCCCAGCTTAATTCCATATCAAAAGTTTCCGACCAGGTTCTGGTCCTTAAAAAGGAGACGGAGAACCTTAAGAACGAAGTGAGCGCCGTGGTAAAAGAGCTGGATGTGGCGGGGTCCCGCCTGATCCAGCGCGCGCGGGAGCGCAAGGCGCTGTATGAAGTTGTCACCAGCGTGACGGCTCCGGGCGGCGATTCCCAGTACGGCTGCGCGGCCATACTGAATATCGTCGCCAAGATAGTGGAGGCGGATATCGTAGCTTCGCTGTTGTTCGACGAATCCAAAGGCGAGCTTGTTGTCAGCCCGGGCGCCTACGGCATAACCGACTCCGAGCGCATGTGCTACAGTATCCCGGTTAACAACCAGGCTTCGTCTTCCGTGCGGACTTTCCTGACCCGCAAACCGTTCATAAGCGCGGACGCCCAGAACGACCCGGACGTGCTGGCCCGTTACGCCAAGCTGTGGGAGATCCATTCTCTCATGATCGTGCCTATCTGCCTGCGCAACCGGATAATCGGGGTAATGCGCGTGGGCAGCCGCAAGAAGGATTTCTTTACCCCGGACCAGTTGGAGTTCCTCACTATAATAGCCGACGAGCTTGCGATTATAATTGAAATGGTGACCCTTTACGAGAACCTGTCAAAAACGGCGCAGGAACTGGCCCAGCTCAACCGGCTTAAGGATGAGTTCCTCTCCACTGTCAGTCATGAGCTGAAAACTCCGCTTACCACCATCAAAGGTTTTGTTTCCGTTATACTTAGCGGCGAGGTCGGGCCGCTTAACGAGCAGCAGCTTAATTTCCTTTCAGTGGTCGACCAGTCTGTGAATCGTCTAACCCATTTGATTTCAAACCTCCTGGACCTTTCCCGCCTCAATGGCAAGGTGGAGATGGAGTTTCAGAAAGCGGACCTGGCCGAGCTGGTGCGCGGTTCTGTTTCCAATGTAAGCCTGAAGGCCAGGGAAAAGAAGGTTTCGCTGACCAACGCGCTGGAGAAAAAATTGCCGGCAGTACAGGCCGATACCCGCTGGATAGGACAGGTGATCGATAACCTGCTGATTAACGCCATCAAGTACGCCGGCCCCGGGGCCAAGATAAGCGTCAGCGGTACCGACAAGGGGGAGGCCGTGGTTATCTGTGTGGAAGACAACGGCCCCGGTATTCCGCTGGAAGAACAGAAAATGGTCTTTGAAAAGTTTTACAGGGGAAAAGCCAGCGCCAACCAGGTGCCGGGCACGGGCCTCGGGCTTGCGATCTCACGGTCCGTGGTGGAAAAACACGGCGGGAAGATCTGGGTGGAGTCAAAACCCGGCAAGGGAGCCAGGTTCTGCTTCGCCCTGCCGGTGGCAAAAAAATAAGTCTGAGCGTTACAGGGGAGATGTTTATGGGAAATTTCAGGAAAATAATTCTTTGGCCCGTGATCCTGGCTTGCTGCGGCTGCGCCCACGCTCCGGCCCGCAACCAGGTTTCCCAGCCTGAGATCATCATATCCGAGGGGTTGGCCGGTTTCAACGTTAAAGACCTGGCCGCCAGCCGTACCGCCGCCGTTCTTGACGCGCAAAAAAACGCGTTGCGCCGTGCCGCCGAGCTTTTTATGGACGATGTTTCACGGGCGGAAAATTTTGCCGCGCTTGAGTCCGGGCCGCTTAAAAATCCGCAGAATTATCTGGTCAAGCATAAGATAATGTCGGAAGGGGCCGAGGGAGCTTCTTACCGCGTTACGCTCCGGACCTGGGTGTTAGTTGGCAAGATCGCCGCGGATATCCGCGGCCTTAGCCTCTCTGGCGGCCAGGAGGGCCGCCTGCGTACCGCCCTGGTCTCGCGCGAAAACCCGGAAGGCGCGGCCTTCGCCGCCGCTTTCAGCGACGCGCTGTCCAGGCGATCCTTGTTAGAAATCGGCAATTTTCCATTCACTAAGGATAAGTCCGTAAACGGTTCGGACGACGCTCTTCTCGCCGCCTCCTCCGCTTCCGGTGCTGATGTCCTGATTACGGCTGCGGCCTCCGCTTACGCTTCCGGCGCCGGCCTTAATACCGGCTTCTATCCCTCGCGCGCGGACGCCTCCGTTAAGATCTATGAAGTGCGGTCCGGCAAACTGCTGCTCGAGCTTTCGCGCCAGGGCAGCGCCATAGATTCTTCACAGGGCGCCTCTTTTGCCAAGGCCCTGGCTACCGCCGGGGAACTGCTTGCGCAGGAAACCGCTGTAAAGGCCGACCGCCTGTTTAAGACGGATGCCGTTATCAGGATAAGGGTTTCCGGGCTGGACGGGCTTGATTCGCTGGAAAAACTGAAAAACCAGCTTTTCAGTCTGGGTCTTAAAAAAATGCGTCTTGATAAATATTTCAGCGGTGAAGCTGTTTTTTTGGCGGTTACGCCGCGTTCCGATCCGCAGGAATTGGCCAGCGCCATACTCCGGGCGGATACGATGGGGCTTGAACTGGAAGGCGCTTCCCCCCAGGAACTGTTGTTCACCGCGGCCAGGTAATGCGGGTAAGGATGCTGCCGGCGCTGCTCCTGGCCTGCGCCTGTTCCGGAGAGGGGAGGTATCTTGTTTCTCCCGCTCTCCGGGCGATTGTGGATACTCGTGTGGCCGTACTGCCATTTGACAATAATAGCGCGGAACCCGGCGCGGCCGGGATAATGCGCGCGCTTGCAGCCGAAGGTTTAAGCCGGCGCGGCTATCTTGCCCTCCCTGCGGAGGAAGTGGATGGTTTCCTGAAAAAGTTGCGCCATCCCGGCGGTGTGGTGTTGACCGCGGAGCAGGGACGGTCTTTGGGCGCCGGCCTGTTGTGTTATGGTTCTGTCGAGGAATTCGCTTTTCAGCGGTTGGACCTGGTGGTCAGGAAAGAGGTCAGGCTGCGCCTTGAAATAGTGGACGCCGCTACAGGCGAGACGCTTTTTGAAGGTAGCGGCTCAGGAAAAGATTTTAAATCTTTCCCCGACCAGGCGGCCGCTAAATCTTATTTCCTGGAACAGTTGTCGCGCGGCGGCGGGGTTCCACCGGCGCCGGCTTTAACGCGCGAAACGCGGATGGCTGTTGCGCAAGTGCTGGACAGGCTGCCCCGGAGGTAGCCGCCTCCGGCGGGCAGGGTGCAGGAGGCCGCGCTGCGGTTGCGGCGCACCGTGTATGTGAGTTTACCGGCTTAACGAGGTTTGTATTTAAATATGCTGGCAAAAATTTCCACATTGGCGCTGAAGGGTATAGACGGCTTTGCCGTAAGTGCCGAAGTTTATATAGCCTCCGGGCTGCCAGCCTACGCCATAGTGGGCTTGCCGGACGCTGCCGTAAAGGAAGCGAAGGAGCGGGTTGTGGCCGCGGTCCGGAACTCCGGTTTTGATTTCCCGCTCAAGCGTATTACGGTGAACCTGGCTCCTGCGGAAAAAAAGAAAGCCGGCACGCATTTAGACCTGCCTATAGCGCTTGGCGTTCTGGCCGCTTGCGGTAAATTCGGGAAAAAGCCCGCCGCCCGCCTTGAAGACAGTTTTTTTATCGGGGAATTGGCGCTGGACGGTTCGCTGCGGCCCGTAGCCGGGGTATTGCCCATGCTGCTCGCGCTCAAAGGGTTAAAGAAAAATGTGGTGGTGCCGGACGGTAATGCGGCCGAGGCCGCGGTGTCCGGCGTTAACTGCCTGGCCGCTTCGGATCTTAAGCAGGTGGCGGCCTGGATCTCCGGAAAAGGGGAATTGAATGCCTGCTGTCCCGCCGCTGTCCCGGAAGTTGCGGGGTTCGTCCAGGATTTTTCCGAAGTCAAGGGGCAGGCTTTCGCCAAGCGCGCGCTGGAAATAGCCGCGGCCGGTTTTCATAACGTCATAATGGTGGGGCCGCCCGGCTCCGGCAAAAGCATGCTGGCAAAGCGTTTCGGAGCGCTGCTCCCGGCGATGGGGCTGGATGAATCCATTGAGACCACAAAGCTTTACTCCGTGAGCGGCCTGGCCTGCGCCGGCCGTCTTGTGCGGGAGCGGCCCTTCCGTGAGCCTCACCATACTATTTCCGACGCGGCGCTTATCGGCGGCGGGTCAATCCCCAGGCCGGGTGAGGTTTCGCTGGCCCACAATGGGGTGCTTTTCCTGGACGAATTCCCCGAGTTTTCCCGCCCGGCCATAGAGGCGCTGCGCGAACCCCTTGAGGCCTGCAAGGTAACGGTGTCGCGGGTAAGGGAAAGCGTCGTCTACCCCGCGCGCTTTCTCCTGCTTGCCGCAATGAACCCGTGTCCCTGCGGTTACCTGGGGCATCCGGTGCGGGAATGCGCCTGCACCCCGTTACAGGTGCATAAGTATCGCGCCAAAGTGTCCGGCCCGATACTCGACCGTATAGACCTGCACGTCCAGTTGTCCCCGGTACAATATGCCGATTGGGAAGCGCTCCCCAAAGGCGAACCTTCGGCGGCTATCTCCGCGCGCGTGATCAAAGCCATCAAGATCCAGTGTGCGCGCTTTGGCGGCCGGGAAGACAGGGGCAACGCTTCCATGTCGGCGGGAGAGCTGCGCAGGCACTGTGCCCTGCCGGAAGGCGCCAGCGCTGTGCTGGAAGTGGCCATGAATAAACTCGGTTTTTCGGCCCGGTCCCTTGATAAGATATTGAAAATTTCAAGGACTATCGCCGATCTGGAGGGCGCTGCCGCCATAAAGCGGGAGCATGTGATAGAGGCGGTACAGTACCGCCTGCTGGATAAATCGGAGGCCCTTGCCGATATCTGAACATAAGGGCGTGTTGTACCTGCAGGATGCTGCTAATATGGAGGCTGATATGAAAAATATTCTTTTTGCCGCTTTTTTTTATGCAACAGGTATTTGGGGGGGGTGTGTTTACGGGCAGCAGGTGCAGCTGCTTGAAATAGATTCCACTGCAGAAACTCCGGCGACAGTGGAGGATAATGGCCGGATACCGCAAGTAATCCTTCCCGATTCAAAAAGCACGGGTACCGCTAAGACAACGCTTCCCGTTAAAAAAACTTCAGCCAAGGCGGCAAAGAAACCGGTTGTGGCTGCAGTTAAAAATACAAGCAAGGCCAATACCGCCGCCGTAGTAGGCGTAAGCACCTCTGCCGCCCGTGCCGCGGCGGTTAAGCCGGCCAAAGCCCCCGTGGCGGCCCGGATAAAGCCTGTTGCGGTTGTGGAATTCGCCACTAAATTCGAGATGCAGCTTTCTACGCGGTCCGCTGGACAGCCCGCCAAGCCGGCTGCGATAGTAAAACCGGCAGCCGTGCAGGCTGCGGCGGCTGCCGTTAAACCGGTTCCTGTGAAAACTCCGGGCGCTGCCGCCGCCCCGGCGCTGGCGGCCGTTAAACCCGCGGTGGTTGCCGGAGCCGCTGAAAATGGCGGGTTTGCCGTGGACAAAATGCATAAGGTAAGCGGTGGGGACACTCTGTGGGGCCTTTCCGGTAAATATTACAGCGACCCTTATAAATGGGGGAAAATATACAACGCGAACCTCAACACGGTGGAAAATCCGGACAGGATTTATCCCAGGGAAGAGTTGATAATACCGGGCATCACTGAAGAAGTGTCCCCGGTGCGCAAGGCCCCAGTCGCTATTTCCGGCTCCGACACCGTTACTGAAGGTGACCTTTCAGTTACCGAGGTGAAGCCTGCGGCGGTGCCGGCTGCCGCGCGGAAAAAGGCCTCCGCCAGAAGCGTGGTAATGAGCGATGATCTGGATTCTTTTGCGCGCAACGACCTCTCCGCTGAAATGCCTAAAGACCAGAAAGAATGGTCCGTGTTCACTAAAGTAGTGCCCGACGATTGGGAGGCGGACGGTGTCGTTACAGCAAGAGAGCATACTAGTTCGGACAGTGTGGACGAAGGGCTTTCTTTCAGCGGCGAGACGGTCGTTATAAAGCGGTCAGGTTCGGTGCAGGTGCGGGAAGGCGATTATTTCACCATTTATCTGACAGGTGCCGCGGCGTTCGATAAGCGGGGTAAAAATATCGGCCGCGAACTGCAGCCGGCGGGGACAGCGGAGGTTGTCAGCGTTAAAGGCCGGGTTGTAAAGGCGCGTATCGTGGACGCTTCCACCACCATCAGGAAAGGGATGGTAGTTAAAATTAACGTCAGGTCCTAGGGCTGACCGATGGGTATAACGCCGGAAGAAGAGAAATTGGCGCGGGTGCGGCTGAATTTTTTTGCCTGCATGCGCAGTGACTGGCTGCTTCGCCTTATGACCCTTTACGGCGGTGCGGCGCAGCTGCTTAAAAGGTCTCCCGCTGAAATAGCCGGGGAAGGCGGGGTGTCGCTGCTCACGGACCTGCGCCTGGCCGCAGAAACAGCGGCCGCCGATCCCGAGCGCGAGCTTGAGCTGGCCTCTAAGGCTGGCGTCAAGGTGCTTACCGCGCAGGAAGATGGCTACCCTGACCTGCTTAAAACCATTTATGATCCGCCTTTGGCCATTTATGTCCTTGGGGAATTGCGGAATATGCCGGCCGCCGCGCTGGTAGGAACGCGCAAGGCTACGCCCTACGGCCTCAGGACGGCCGGGCGCCTGGCCAGCGGGCTGGCGGCCTCCGGAGTGGCCGTGGCCAGCGGCCTGGCGCGCGGCATAGACACGGCCTCTCACCAGGCCGCCCTGGCCGAGGGCGGGGTAACCTGGGCGGCGCTTGGTTCGGGGTTGAATTCTGTTTACCCCCGTGAAAACAAAAAACTTGTCGAGAAAATAGCGGCTTGCGGCGGCGCGGTGCTTTCTGAATTCCCCATGGAGACCGGGCCTATGCCGGCCAATTTCCCCAGGCGCAACCGTGTTGTGTCCGGGCTTTCTCTGGCCACGGTCGTGGTGGAGGGCGGTTTTGAGTCCGGCGCCCTGATCACAGCGCGTTTTGCCCTGGACCAGGGACGCGATGTCCTGGCGGTTCCCGGCCCGGTGGATTCGCCTATGAGCAAAGGCCCTAATTTCCTTATAAAAAATGGCGCGCAGCCTGTGGAGGACGCGGAGGATATTGTTTCCTCTTTCCCGTACGGCACCTTGTCCGGAGTTAAACGCCGGAAGCTGCGCGAAAATCCACCGCGCGCTACGGCCGCGCTTAAGGAACTGTCCCCCGATGCCGGAGCGGCTTACACGGCCATAGCCGCGCAGGAGTCCGGGCTAAACGCCGATGAGCTCACGGTTAAACTCGCCTGGCCGGTGCAGCGCACCGCCGCAGCGTTATTCGAACTGGAAGTGGCTGCGGTTGTGGTTTTACGGGCCGGCCGCTATGCCGTGGTTTCAACTTTTTAGTGGCCCCGCCGTGCCAAATATAATAATATAGATATCACATTTATGACCGAAAAGACCCCCAAATCCAAGTCCTCAAAAAAATACCTTGTTATAGTGGAGTCTCCCACCAAGGAAAAGACCATCAGCCGCTTTCTGGACGCCGGCTATACTGTTAAAAGTTCTTATGGCCACGTGCGCGACCTGCCCAAGGACGAACTGGGTGTGGATGATAAAAAGGATTTTGCCGCCAAATATGTGCCGGTGGAGCGCGCTAAAAAAATAATTTCCGAACTTAACGCCATAGCTAAGAACGTGGACACTATTTTCCTGGCGACCGACCCGGACCGCGAAGGCGAGGCTATAAGCTGGCACCTCAAAGAGGTTATAAAAGCCGGGGATACCCCCTTCAAGCGCATCAGCTTTCATGAAATAACCAAGACCGCCATAGCCGAGGCTCTCAAAAGCCCGCGCGATCTGGACATGGCCCTGGTTAACGCGCAGCAGGCCCGCCGCATAATAGACCGGCTGGTGGGCTACAAGCTGTCTCCGCTGCTCTGGTCCAAGATAAAGAGCGGCCTGTCGGCCGGGCGCGTACAAAGCGTGGCCGTGCGCCTGATAGCCGAGCGCGCAAAGGAAATAGCCGCCTTTAAGGAAGAGGACTATTACACCCTTGCCACCAAACTGGCCAAAGTTCCTTCCGCGGCTGACAAGACCGAATACAAGGATTTCGATTCCAAGCTGGTGCGCTGGGAAGGCGCCACCGTGGAGCAGACCATACTGCTCAAACTGTTCGCCGAAGACTACCGCTACAAGACCTCGGTCTTCAAGAAGATAGAAGATACCGTGGAAGCCGGAACATACCTGCGCAATTCAAAATTGACGGTGTCCAAGGTGGATGCCAAGGCCGTGCGCCAGAAGCCAAAGCCGCCTTTCATCACCAGCACGCTGCAGCAGGACGCCTACAACAAGCTCGGGTTCTCTTCCGACCGCACCATGAAGGTGGCCCAGAGCCTGTACGAAGGCGTGGACCTGGAAGGCGAGCGCTCCGGTCTTATCACCTACATGCGTACGGACTCTTTCAATGTTTCGGTGGAAATGCAGAAAGACGCCGCCAAGTTCATAGCCGAAACCTATGGCAAGGATTTCTGTCCGGCCAAGCCGCCGCAGTACCTGAAGAAGGTAAAAGGCGCGCAGGAAGCTCATGAGGCCATTCACCCCACCGCGGCCTACAAGCGCCCTGAGGACATGGGCAAGTTCCTCAACCCCGACCAGGCCAAGCTTTACGACCTTATCTGGCGCCGCTTTATGGCCAGCCAGATGGAAGAGGCTATCTTTGACTCCCTCAGCGTGGAATTCTCGGATGAAAAAGGCCGCGCCGTGCTGCGCACCAGCGGCCGCACGGTGAAGTTCGAAGGCTACCTGAAAATCTACATGGAAGAGAAGGAAGAGGAAGTGGCGGGCGAGGACGAAGAAGGCGCCAATACCCTGCCCCCGCTCAAAGAGGGCGACGTGGTGGTCCTCAAGGACGTGTCTACAGTCCCTCACAAGACCAGCCCGCCGCCCAATTACAACGAAGCCAGCATCATCAAGACGCTGGAGAAACACGGCATCGGCCGCCCTTCCACCTACGCGGCCATCATAAAGAACATCATCGACCGCGGTTATATCAACCGGGAAAAAGACCGCAAGCTCCTGATTACCGAACTGGGCGCGCTGGTAACGGAAAAGCTCAAGGATTTCTTCAAGGAGATCATGGAGATCTCCTACACGGCCTCCATCGAGGACAAACTCGACGATGTGGCCGAAGGCACCACGGACTGGGTGAAGATGATGCGCGAGTTCTACGGTCCGTTCACCAGGGATCTGGCTATCGCCGAGCGCGATATGGTGAAATCCCGTCCCAACGTCATCAAGACCGACGAGAAATGCCCGTTGTGCCTCAGCCCCATGGTGCAGCGCGAAAGCCGCTTCGGTAAATACCTCTCCTGCTCGCGGTTCCCTAAATGCAAAGGCAAGCAGCCGCTGGACAAGGAAGGCAACAAACAGGAATATTTCGCGCCCATCAAGACCGAAAAGATCTGCGACAAGTGCAACAAGAACGCCATGCTGCTGCGCAAAAGTCCGCGCGGCTATTTCCTGGCCTGTTCCGGTTTCCCGAAATGCCGCAATATAGACCAGGTGACGCCGGAAGAAGTTGAGAAGATCATAAGTACTAAAAAATAACGCCGGGGTTCCCTGTTTCCTATGCGCCTCCTGGTAGATCAATTCCTGCTGCACCTCAGGGCGCAGCGCAACTGTTCGGCCCATACCTTAAAGGCTTACCAGTCCGATCTGTCCGGCTTCCTGTCCTACGCCGCCGCCTCCGGGCAGCCGCGTGGCGCCAGCGCCGCCGGCGCGCTGGACCGCCTGCTGATGCGCGGGTATATAGCCCACGTCAACGCGGGAAAAGTCTCGCGCAATACTTTGCTGCGCAAGATCTCCTCCGTGCGCTCTTTTACGCATTACCTCATGGCCAACGGCCTGCTTGAGCACGATCCTTTTGACCTGATAACCCTGCCCAAGCGGGAAAAACGCCTGCCGCGCTTTTTGACCGAGAGGGAGGTTGGCCGCCTGCAGGACGCCAACCGCCCGGAAGCCGTGGACGCGGCTGAAAAGAATTATTTTTTTTCCGTGCGCGATTACGCCATTTTCGAATTGATTTATTCCTGCGGCCTGCGCCGTTCGGAGGCGGCGGGTATGAATATAGGGGATCTGGATTTTTATTCGGGGTTCGCCAGGGCGCTGGGCAAGGGCTCGCGCGAGCGGCTGGTGCCGGTAGGAGACAAGGCGCTTATAGCCATCAGGGCCTACCTGGACACCCGGCCCAAGCCGCTGGCGCACGGCCAGCCGCTTTTTCTGAATTACAAGAACACCCGCCTGTCCGACGCGGCCATCGCGCTGATCTTTAAAAAAATGGCCCGCCGCGCCCGCTTCGCCAAACCGATGAATCCCCATTCTGTGCGGCACTCTTTCGCCACGCATCTGCTGGACCGCGGTTGCGACCTTAAGTCGGTGCAGGAGATGCTGGGGCACAAGAACCTCCAGACCACGGAAATTTACACGCATGTCTCGCTGGAGCGGCTTAAAGAAGTGTACGACAAGGCGCACCCCAGGGCGAAAAAAAACAATGGCCTTTAATCCTGACCTTGATACTGCCCCAGGGGCACTGGCCCGCGCGGCGCGCGAGGCCGGCTCACGCCCGGACCTGACCCAGGGCGGGGGTGGGAATGTTTCCCTGAAGCTTAATTCCGAGCGCATGCTGGTGAAAGCTTCCGGCGTCAAATTGAAGGACGTTTCCGCGGTAAGCGGCTACGCGCTGGTGAACTACGGCAATATCCGCCGCAGAATAGCCTCGGGCCCGGGGACGGAAGCCGACTTCACGGATTTTATCTGCGCCCAGGCCCTGCCGGTGCGCGGGGTAGCGGACGCAAAGCCCTCTATAGAAACCGGGTTCCACTCGCTGCTGAATACGGCGGTTATTCATACGCATTCCGTTTACGCCAATATACTGAATATGAGCGTGGAGGGGCATGCGCTCGGCCGGGAGTTGTTCCCCGGCGCCGAATTTATCCCCTACAAGACCCCGGGGCCGCAGCTCTGTTCGGCCATAAACGACCGCGCCCTGGCTTCAGGCCCGCAGGTGTTCTTTCTGGCCAACCATGGGCTGGCCGCCGCGCACGCGGGCGTTGAGGGCGCGCTGGCGCTTAACGCGCGCGTTAACGATACAATACGCCGCGGCCTCAGCCTGCCCGCCTACCCCGCCGTGGTGCCCTTGGCCGGGCTGTCGCCCCATAACGCGGCGCGCCTCGCTCATTACGGTAAAGCTTTTATGCTTGAAAATATCCTCTCGCCCGACCAGGCCCTGTATTGCGGCCCAGGCCAGCTGGATGGCCGGGGGGAGATGGAAGCCGTTAACGAGGTGCTTACGGCGTTGTTCTATATCCTGGACTGCATGAAGACGCTTAAGTTGACCCCCAGGTTCCTCACAAAGGCAGAAGTCGGCTGCTTCGCGGCAATGCGCAGCGGCCGCTACGCCCGTAAAGAGCAGGCGGGCTCCTAGAATTCCAGGTTGGGGCGCAGTATGAACTGCAAAGTGTTGGTGGAGTTTATATTGCCGGCGGCGTTTGACAGCGGGCCCGAGTATTTTTTGTCGGCCGTCCAGACGAAGCCCAGCCCCAGCGTGAACGCCATGCGCGAATTCTTCACGGGGAACTTCTTTTCCAGTACCAGGTAGTGCCGTATCGGCTCCAGTTTTTTCTGCGAGAAATCCGAAGTGTACTCGAAGCCGCTGTTGTGCAGCCAGAAACTGGTTTTGCCTTCCGCTTTGAAATCCGTGCGGCTGCGCCTGAACCCCACAAAGAAAGAATCGGAAATGTGGCGGTTCTCGTGGAATTTTGCGCCGCCGCGGAAACTCCAGCGCAGGCTGCGGTCCGAGAGTATCTGTTCGCCTTTCAGTTTTCCTTCCACCTGCAGCCAGTTGTCCCGGATGAGGGTATTATCCTTTATGTGATGGGTCCCAAGGTCTACCAGCAGGCCGGAATACCCGTTGCGTTTCCCCTGCAGGGGTTTGTTTATTGTGTCGAAGGAAACTACGTTGCCCAGGAAGAGGGAAAGTGCCCAGGGTTCCTCAAAACCGGCGGTGACGGCCTGCACTACGTTCAAGTTGCTGGTCCATTGCGTGCTTTGGTAAAAACCCGGCTGATGCCTGCGGATAAGGGTTCCGGCGTAAGGCAGCGGATTTATGCTGGCCTCTACTATCAATGTCCGCGGGTGATAAAATTTGCTTATCAGTTCCCTGTAGATATCAAGTTCGTTCTTAACCTGCAGGTGCTGTATGGGCTTGCCCGTCAGGCTGTTGTAGATGCCGGCGGCGGAGTAATACGGGTCCAGTTCTATTTCAACCGTGGTTTTTTTTTCGGGCGCTTCTTCGCACCAGGTCGAAAGCGGGACGAGCAGGAGCAGTGCGGCCAGGATTAATTTCATAAGGATAATAATTTAGCATTTTCAGCGGGGTTCGCTTTCACCGCGGTTACAGCCACTTGTGCCTGGGGTAGCGGCGTGCCAGAGCGGGTTTCAGTTTGGGGTAGCTGTCTTTCCAGAAACTTTTAAGGTCTTTTGTAACCTGTACCGGGCGCATGGACGGGGCCAGTATGTGTATTACCAGCGGCACCCGTCCTGCGGCAATGCGGGGGGTGTCCGTCAGGGGAAAGAGGTCCTGTATTTTCGCCTCCAGGTAGGGTTCCCCGCCGCGTGGGTAGGTTATCTTCGCCTTGCGCCCGCCGGGCATTGAAAGCCTGGCCGGGGCGTGCAGGTCTATCAGGCGGTTTTTATCCCATCCGAACCAGGTCTGCAGGGCGGGCAGTACGGGACGCTGTTTTGCCTGCGCCACGCTTCTTGCCCCGGAACAGAGCTCGGTTATGATAAGGGCTATGTCCTCCAGGGACAGCGCTTCAATGCCCAGGTCCGGGCAGGCCCCGGCCAGGAAGGCAACACGCGCCAGCCAGGTTTCCACTTCCTCGTCCCAGTTATGCAGTTTGTGCCGGCCGCTGATAAACTCTTCCGCTATCAGGTCCGATGAAACTTTGGTGCGCGCGGCCGCCGCTATCTCCGTGCGTATTACGATATCGCGGTAGAGCGTAAGCATTTCCGTCACGGGGGTGAGCATATCTTTGTCCAGGCCGGCCCTGGTGACGGTGGTAATCTCCCCTGGAAAAAATTCCAGAAGCCAGTCTTCTTTTATCTCCGCAACAAAAGAAAGGGTTATGTCTGCCGCGCCGCGCTGGCGGCTTTCCAGCGCCTCTCCCGCGCAAATCAGCGCGGCGCCGGCGGCCGCGCTGCCTGCTTTCAGTTTCGCGCGCCTGCCCCCGGGCAGCTGGTAGCGGCCGCTTTGGGCCGATACCAGCGCGGCTACACGGTCCGGGAAAGCTCTCAGGAAGCAGCGGGCCGCCCGTTTTAGCGCGCCATCGCCGGGGCCTGCCGCCCGCCCGCACAGGCGCTGTGCGGTCCGCCAGGCCTCCCTGGCGGGGCCAGGCTTAACTCCGGCGCGCGCGCAGGCGCCGGGGCTGAAATCATCAGAGGCGCAAAACTCCAGGGCCTTTACCACGGCCGCCAGGTCGGAGCGCAGGTCCGCGCCATACTGCGCGCCGGTTTTTCCGGTATCGGCCCATAGCCCGCGGCCCTGGGCGGCCGCGGCCGCCAGGGCGCATTCGTAAACGCAGTTAAG
>Ga0156396_1014_pt1 | contig 18610 bp, 14 predicted proteins | sample RifOxyA3_FD_108040 | JGI IMG/M metagenome (GOLD analysis project Ga0156396, IMG submission 108040) | Elusimicrobia bacterium RIFOXYA12_FULL_57_11 | reverse complement strand
GCGGTACTGCTGGTGCCGGTCAACCTGGAAACCTGGCCGCAGGCGCTCACCCGGGCCCCGTACTGGGGCTTTGCCCTGGCGGGCGGGGGGGCGGCGGCCGCCGCCCTGTTCCTGCTGCCGGTTAACCGCCGGGTTACAGCGTTCTGCCTGTGCTGGTTTTTTTTGCTGCTGGCGCCGAGGGTGCCGGCTATACTGGCAACCCAGGTTATGATGGATAAATGGGTTTTTATGGCGTCGCCAGCGGTTTTTGTGTTTCTGCTGACGCTGCTTATGAAACTGCGGGAACATCACCGCCCCGGTATACGGGCCATACCCGCGGCCGCGGCCGCGGCGACCTGTTTTTTCTGGATGACGCTGGCTCACGCCGAGGTGCGCCTGCGGGGTTCCGATGAAAAAAATTACCGCTGGACGATACGCAGCGCCCCGCGGTCCTTTGCCAGTTACCGTCTGGGACTGATACTTATGCAGGGGGGGCGCGCCGCCCAGGCCGTGGAAGTATTGCGCCCGCTGCCGGGACTGTATCCTGACCAGCCCGACTATCAGAACGCTTTTAACATGGCTTTATGGCACAGCGGGCGGCAAGCCGAAGCGTGGGAACTTATGACGGCCCTGGAAAAAAAATATCCCGGCAATGCGCCCATCCGGGAAAACGCGGCCCGCATGCGGGAGCTGATGACAGGAGCCGCATTTAAATCCTTAAAACGGTGATTTGGTTTTATGACTCCCGCGAGTGCTGACGCGCAGAGCGCGTCAGAACGTGGGGCAAGGCGGAGTGGCCGGGGTGGCGGTCAATACGCTGCAGGCCCCGGATTGGTTTATTCTGTACCCCCAGCCGTTGTAGGAGCCGGCTGTCCGCTGGCCGCAGGCGATGGCGTTGTCGCCGCAGCAGCCGCCGCCGCCGCCTGCGCCGTCGCAGGTGTAGTAAGCGTAGTTCATCCGGTTCCAGTCGTTGTCAACAAGGTATTTGCTCTGCACAAGGACATGGGAGGATGAGATCGCCCCGATAAGGCAGGCTGTCGTGAAAGGGTTATCCGGGTTATCGATAACGCACGTGCGCTGCGCGTTGGCGACTATCTGCACCATGCCCACGGCATCAGCCGCTCTGGCGGATTCTACCGTTAAGTTGTATTTCGGTATGCCCACCGCGGCCAGAATGCCCATTATCGTAACCACTACAATCAATTCAATAAGTGTGAAGCCGTTGCTTTGCTTTCTCATAACTCTCCTGAACGGTTATTATACCATCTCGAACGGCCCATGAAACCAGGTTGCGGGTGTTATGGTCTTTCGGACAAGGAAGCGGCAAGCTCCATGGCCGGCGCGTAGGTGCGGTCCAGTTCCAGACTACGGACCAGGTAGTTTCTTGCGGCCGCCATGTCGCGCTCCAGCGCGTAAGCCTTCGCAAGGTTGTAGAAGGCGAGGTTGCTGCCTGGGTTTAGCGCGGCGGCGGCCAGGAAAAAACGTTTCGCGGTTTTAAGGTCGTTATTTGCCGCGTGCAGCGTGCCCAGCTCATTGCAGGCAATGGCCCTTTGCCTGTTGTCCGCCGCCAGGCCCAGCGCCCGCTTCAGTTCGGCATACGCGCCCGGCAGGTGGCCCGCTGTGCGCAGTGCTTCGGCAAGCCGTAGTCTGGTCAGGGAGTTGCCGGGATTTTTCTCCGCGTCATAGCGCCACAGCGAAATATCATCGTGCCAGACCGGCAGTCTGCGCTGTATGTTCAGAGTGAACGCCGTAAGCAGCGCCGCGCATCCAGCCCACAATAATATGCGGCCGCGCCCGGTGTTAATGCCCCGCGCCGCCGCCGCCGCGCCGATGGCAAGGCCCGCCAGCGGCAGGTAGGTAAGCCGTTCCGCCATATAAAAAGTCAGCGGCACAATGTTGAGTACCGGGAGCAGCGCAATCCACACCCAGGCCAGGCCCAGCGCCGCGGCGCCGCTGCCGCGCGCGCGCAACAGCGCCGCCAGGCCGGAGAATAACAGGAAGGCCGCCGCGGCCAGCGGGAGATAGAGCCAGAACGCGGCCAGCCGGGCATTTACGGTGTCGCTGTAGGTTACCAGCATGGAGAACGGGTACAGCAGCACTTCCAGATATTTAGCAAAAAGCAGGAGCGGCAGGGAAATAACGGCCGGCACCGGCAGGTCGGGTTGCGGCGCCTGGGCCAGCCTGCCCAGCAGCAGGCAGCGAAGCCCTGTAAAAAGCAGCACCGGCAGCGCGAGATACAGTCCCACGGCGCCAAGGTGTTTTTTTACCGGCAGGCGGTGCGCGGCCAGGTATGCGAGCGCCAGTATGGGGATAACCACGGCGGTCTCCCGGGTAAAAAGGGCCGCGATAGTGAATAAAGCCGCCAGCGGCAGGTGTTCTGCTTTGTCCAGTGTAACGCGCCGGATAAAACAGATAATTGCGCAAAGGATAAAAGCCGTAGAGAGTACGGTGGAGCGGCTTGATATCCAGGCCACGGCTTCCACGTTGGCCGGGAACAGGGCGAACAGGGCGCCCATCAGCGCGGCGTATATTACAGCAAACCCGAGCAGCCTGCCCAGGTAAAAAACAAGCAGCGCGTTGCAGCAGTGCAGGAAAATGTTCACCGCGCGGGAGTAGCCGGGGTTGAGCCCTGCCAGGGCGTGATCTACCGCGTAGGACAGCACGGCCAGCGGACGGTAGCCGTTCCAGCTGAGGCCAGGAGCGTCCGACAGTGTGGAGGGTTCGGAAAAGAAACGGAAAGTGTTGCGCAGGCTTTTTATGGCCGGGTTGTTCTCCACGAAATGGTGGTCGTCGAAAACGAAGCCGCCGTCCAGAGACCCCGCGTAAACGGCAAAAATGGCCAGGAAGGCCAGCGGGATAAAAACAAGGCGCGCGCGCGGCGAAAGTTCTGTCATCCAATCCAATTCTAATAAATAGCCGGGGCCGTAACAACACGCGGGCGCGCCCGCAGGCCTAAAGGCCCATTGTGTTTATAGCCCGCCGGCCCTGTCGCCGGCCGCCAGGGGGGTACTATACTATAACTGTGGCCGCGGTTATTCGGTGAAGAAAAGGCAAAAATGAAAAACAAATTCACGCTTTTCGCGGCGTTCGTGGTTTTGGGGCCCGCGGCCCCGCTTTTTGCCGCACCGGCGGCGCTTTCGCAGCTGCCGGCCGCAGGGCAGGTTACGGAAATTCCGCCGGCGCCAGTTATGAAGGCCGACTCCCTGCGGCTTGATTTCCGCGTCAACCAGCAGAGCCGGTCCGGTTTTTACCTTAACGACCTTTCCGGGGACATGCAGGTTAACGGTTACAAGGATTTTGACGGGAACATGCGTTTTTCGGCGATGGCGGGCCAGGAGAGCCTCTTTGGCCGCCTTGAGCGCAATTATAACGCGCAGGACTTCACTTTTGAAATGGGCGCCACTGTGCTGCAGGTGAGGCGCTATACGAACCTTTACAAGGTTACCGGCTTTGCCGCCGGCGCCAACGGCGCGGCGTTCCCCGTGAACCTGGTGATCCGCGGCGGTATACGCGGCGGCCGCTACTCCGTTTCCGAGGCCGGGCTTGAGCTGAGCGCTTCCGGGGATGCCATAACCGGCGCCCTGGACGCGCGGGTTTACGATAAAAAATTCGCCCTGATGGCGGTTTCCATAATCGCCTCGCTGCAGTCCGACGAGATCTTCTGCGTTGTGGAAAAAGCGTCTAATTTCCCCAACCCCTTTTTACAGGGCAACGGCACTACGCTTACCTATACCCTGCTGCAGCCTGCCGACTACGTTAAGCTCACCATCTATAATGCGTACGGCAAAGTGCTGGCGGAAATGGACGGCGCCGGCGCCAAGGGCGAAAATCGGGTGTTCTGGGACGGCCGGAGCAGCTATAACGACAGTTTTATGGGCCGGAAAACACTTGTCTGGCAGCTGGAGCTGGTCTTCCGCGGTGAAAAAGAGAAGATCATGAAACAGTTCACGATGGAGGCGCGTTAGCTGCTGAAAAGCGCGTTTTTCCGGCAGGCCGGCCGCGCCTAACGTACGGCCAAAGCGTGTTACGCGCTTTGGCCGTTTTTTCTTATAATATAGGAAGGTTAACATAATGTTCGGTCAGTCAGGCCGCTGAATACGGGGCCCGCCAGCCCGACACGCCTTTGTCGGGTTGGTGATGTAAACTATTAAGGAAGAAAATTTAGCTACGGAGGTTTCTGTATATGGGACAAGACGAAAAGAACAAAGCGCTCGAGGTGGCCCTGGCGCAGATAGAAAAAAGTTTCGGCAAGGAAGCCATAATGAAGATGGGGGATCGTTCGGCCCGCATGAAGATAGAGGTTATCCCCACCGGCGCGCTGAGCCTGGACCTGGCGCTGGGCGTGGGCGGCCTGCCCCGCGGCCGCGTAATGGAGATTTACGGTCCGGAATCTTCCGGTAAGACCACGCTCACGCTGCATGTTATAGCCGAAGCGCAGAAAAAGGGTGGTTTGGCCGCTTTCATAGACGCCGAGCACGCGCTGGACCCCGTATACGCGCAGAAACTGGGCGTGGACGTTGACAATCTGCTTATTTCCCAGCCCGACAATGGAGAGCAGGCGCTGGAAATCACCGAGAAACTGGTGCGCTCCGGCGCGGTGGACATCATCGTCATAGACTCCGTGGCCGCGCTGGTGCCGCGGGCGGAAATTGAAGGCGAGATGGGTGACTCCCATGTGGGCCTGCAGGCCAGGCTGATGAGCCAGGCGCTCAGAAAACTAACCTCCATAGTGGCCTCCAGTAAAACTTCCATTATCTTTATAAACCAGCTGCGCCACAAGATAGGCGTAATGTTCGGCAACCCGGAAACCACCCCGGGCGGGCTGGCACTGAAGTTCTACTCTTCGGTGCGCATGGATATCCGCAAGATAGAGACCATAAAGCAGGCCGACGTGGTTACCGGCGCGCGCATACGCGTAAAAGTGGTGAAGAATAAAGTGGCGCCCCCTTACCGCCAGGCTGAATTCGAAATGGTCAACGGAGAAGGTATTTCCGCCGAGGGCTGTTTGCTGGACATGGGTGTTGAAACCGGGCTGCTGGAGAAAAGCGGCTCCTGGTTCATCTACAACGGCGACCGCATAGGTCAGGGGCGCGAGAACGCCAAGAATTACCTGAAGGAGAACAAAGACAAGGCGGCGGAAATAGAGAAAGAGCTCCGCGGCCGGTTCCTCCTGCCCGGGCTTAAGCCTACGGCGGCCGCCAATGCCGCTAACGACGCCGCTAACGAAGCCAAAGCGGCGCAAAAAGCCGCGGAAAGGGCGGCCGAGAAGGCCGAGCGCAAAGAAAAGGCGGCACGGAAATAAGCGCTCGTCCGCAGGCTATAGATTTCCAGCGCCACCTGGCGCTGGAGCGCGGGCTGGCGCGCAATACCTGTCTGGCCTATACCGGGGACCTGGACGCTTTTCTTGCCTACTGCGAGAAACGCAAGTCCGCTCCGGAGACGGCGGGGGCGCAGTTTATAGAGGGATACCTCTGGTCCCTGAAAAAAGAGCGCGGGCTGGGGCCAGCCTCTATTTTCAGGAAGACGGAGGCCATAAGGGCTTTTTACAGGTACCTGCGGCTGGAGGGGAAAACCCGTAAGGACCCGACGGCCAATTTCAGGGCGCCCCGGCTGCCGCGTAAAATACCGCGGTTCCTCAACCGTAATGATATGGAGCGGCTGCTGGCTTACCCGGCGGGGAAAAACTTCGCCGGCGCGCGCGCGGCCGCCGCGGTGGAGCTGTTCTACGCGGCGGGCATAAGGGTATCGGAACTGCTTGGCCTGCGGCTTGAGTCGGTGAATTTCCAGCAGGGCTGGCTGAGGGTCTTCGGCAAAGGCGCCAAGGAGCGGCTGGTGCCTGTTAACCCTGCGGCCCTGGACAGGTTAAAGGAATATCTTGCCGCCAGGGAGTTAAAGTTCGGAGGGCGCGCGGTTGCGGCCGAACTTTTTTTAAACCGCGACGGCAAACAGCTCAGCCGCGTGATGATGTGGAAGGACATAGTGGCGCTGGGCCGCGCTGCCGGGGTGGAAATAAAGCCGCACCCGCATCTGTTCCGTCACACTTTTGCCAGCCACCTGGTGCAGGGCGGGGCGGACCTGCGCTCGGTGCAGGAAATGCTGGGGCACTCCAGTCTTAACACCACGCAGATATACGCCCATGTGGATAAGGGCGGTGTGAAAAGAGCGCATGAGAGGTTTCACCCGGATAAATAAAAACCGGAGTATCTGAAATGCTGGCCGGGGTTTATGATAGAAGAACAAAACGACATCCTTGATTCACGTATAAAGCTGCATGACAGGCACCGGTTCGAGATAAAGCTCGACATGGACCTGCACGATTCCGCCAGGAGTTCCTATGAGGTGGAAACCTACTTTTTTGTGCCGCGCGCCCTGAATATAGGCCCGCATAACTACACCAAGGATAATTTTTATAATTCAAGCCAGCGCTATATCCGCTTTAGTACCCCCAAGATAGGCCTGGGAAAACTTTGCGACCCCGCGCTGAAGTCTTCCCCGCTTAACCGTGTCCGCCAGGACCTTTCCAAAATCCTTTCCGGCGGCAACTCCGCGGCGCTGACGGCGGCCATCTGCGACGAGCTGCGGCTGCTGGGCTGCATAATACGCGGGGAGATCCGGGACTACGTCAAGATATTCGTGGAGGGGCTGGCCTCCTATGCGGCGGCGGAACCCGCCGGCCGCAGGAAGATGTTTGTGGGAGAAGGCCTGGATAATTTTTTTGCGGACATGAAGAACCTGGAGACCGCGCTGCTTTCGCTGCGGGGCGAAATCTCCGGCCCGGCCGTGCCGCTTAAGGTCCGGGAAACGGCCGCTTTCTTCGACGAATACGTAAGCCTGCTCCTGGAGGAATATCTGACGCTGCTCCTGGAAGCTCTGCGCGCGAATACCGCGGCCCGGACGCGCTTTGAAAGCGTGGAAAAAGAGGCCGTGTCCATTGTTACGGCCCAGAGCCTTTACCGCCAGACTATGAAATATCCGTCGGTGCTGACGCCGGGGTCCACCAACGAGGTGCTTATCTACAGGCGCGGGGTGCTGAAGAAATTCATGTCGGGAGTGCTTTACCTGAAGGCGGAGTTTTCCGAATGGGAAACGCTTACCCAGGTGGTTTTTGGCCTGGCGGCGGGCGCGGCAATGCTGTTCGCCGTGCTGGTAACGCTTTTTTTTCAGAGCCGCTACGCCATGAACAGCCTGCCCTTTGTTATGGCCCTGGTGGTCAGCTATGTTTTCAAGGACCGCATAAAAGACTGGCTTAAGATGCTTTTTTCGAAGAACATGACGCGCTGGATCTCCGACCGCAAGATCAATATTATCGACCCCGTCTCCGGAGGCTGCATAGGCCTGCTCAAGGAGGCGGTCACGTTCATCGGCGGCCGGTCTCTGCCGGCGGATATCTCGCGGCTGCGCAATATAGATAATATCACATCCATAGACGGAGAGGGCAAACCCGAGCGCGTTTTCAAGTACAAGAAAGAAATCGTCCTTTATCCCGGAAAAATAATAAAGCACCACGAGCGCCGCCGCGGCCTGAACGACATCATGCGCTTCAATATAAGGGAACTTACGGCACAGGCCGACGATTCCTTTGTGGATTACCCGTATGTGGATACGGTCACGGGGGAAATAAAAGCCGCCGCCTGTTCACGGGTTTATCACCTTAACCTGGTGTTGAAGTACGCGTATCTGGACCGGCAGGCGCGGCCGGTGATAAATTACGAGCGCATACGCATAGTGCTTAATAAAGACGGCATAGTGCGGCTGGAAGAAGTTAAGCTTGTCTGAGGGCACCGGCTGCGCAAATAGTCAAGGAGCCTGTTGAACATGGAAATAAAAGCTATAGGAATAATGGGCGCGAACACTACCGGCGCCGGCGCGGCGGAGGTATTCCTGAAGAGCGGGTTCCAGGTGCGTCTGTACGACGGGTTTAAAGACAGCCTTAACGTGGCGCTGGCGAAAATAAGCTGGTCGCTCCATAAGGAAGGGAAAGAGGCGCTCCTGGCGAACATCGAAGGAATACAGGACCTGTCCAAATTTAAAGGCGCGGATATCGTAATTGAAGCCGCGGCCAAATCCCCGGAAGAGCAGCGGGTTTACTTCGCGAAACTGAAAAGCTTCATCGATCCGGGCTGCGTGGTGGCGGTGCGCTGCGCTGTGCGTCCCATAGGACCGGTGCTGGCAAACTCTGACCTTCCCGGTGACCGCACCCTGGGGTTTCATTTTATAAAGCCGGTGCGCACCAATGCGCTGGTGGAGGTGGTGCGCACGCACCATACCGGGGACGCGTACCTGGAGGCGGTTACGAACCTTCTCAGGAAAATCGGCAAGATTCCGGTAGTGGTAAAAGATAACCCGGGCCAGATAGTGGAGCGTCTGGCCAGACCCTTTATCCTTTCCGCCCTGCGGCTGCTGGACGCCGGCAAGGGGTATCCGCACGAAATTGACGACGCTTTTAAGGAAGTTTCCGGGGCTCTGTCCGGGCCATTCGAGACGGCGGATTTCTCCGGGCTGGATTCAGACTGCAACGCCACCGAGGTTATTTTTGCGGCACTGGGGTCTCCGGAGAGGCTTACCCCTTCCGCCACCCAGCAGCGGCTGGTGAAGTACGGCCAGTTGGGCCGCAAGGCGACCATAGGTTTTTATATTTATGAAGAGGGGCGCATAGTAGGGGAAAACCCCATATTGCCGAACCTGGTGAAATACCTGGGGCTTAAGAAGACATCCAAAGAAGAGATCTTTGCCGAAATAATGCGGCCGGTAATTGAAGAGGCCGGGCTCCTGGCAGGCGAGATAATGGCTTCGGAGTACGATATTGAAACCGCGGTAAAGCTGGCCTTTGGCTGGCCCAAAGGGCCTTTCGCCTATGGCCGCGACCTGGCGCACATCCTTGAAAAAAAGAAAGTGTCCGAATTCGATAAACTTGATACTTTCTGAAAGTATCAGGTCCTGAAAACCTGCAATCCCTTGATTTTATTCTTACTGCCAGCGGGCCAAAGGCCGTGGGCTGCCTGCGGCAGTTGCCTTTATGCCGTCTTCAGGCTGTAAACCGGAAAGGTCGGCTATGCCGCCGGCAATGCGCATCCCAGCGGCGCGCCAGGCGGAAGAGATCGTAAAGGAACGTTTCAAAGTATAGCCCGAAGAACCGGTGCCTGATCCGCCAGAGGCTGAGCTTGTGCAGGGGGTAGGCCGCTAAATTTATAGGAAAAAAATCCAGGCGGCGGTTATAACGGTAGGCCAGGAAGCTGGAAAGATAGAGTTTCCGGGGCAGGGCCGGGGCGTCCAGCCAGGGGCAGAGCACATGTATGTGGTCGTGCAGCAGCCAGCCCGCAGGCCGGTCCGGCGGCTTGAAGCCGGCCTCTATGGCCTTAGGGTACAGGGGCGTCCCGGGCAGGGGAACATAAGATTGTATCTGAATTTCGGCGGCGGGATGGATTTTATGTATCTCGTCCGCAAAGGTCAGGCACCGGGAGATGTCGTTCTTGTACCCGGGGCCCGGGAGGCCGGCTATAAGGGAATAAACGGCGGGGATCCGGGACCGGGCCAATACTTCCAGGGCGGCCCGCACCTGGCCGGCGGAAAAGCCTTTGTGTAAGGTCCGCAGCGTATTGTCGTCGCCGGCTTCCAGGCCGAAATAAAGTTCCCGGCAGCCGGAGTCATGGAGCTTGCCTATAAGTTCTGCGGAAACGGCTTCCACGCGGAAATTCGCCAGCCACTGAAGGGAAGCCTCCCTAAGCAGCTCCGCGTAGGCGGCTATCTCCGCTGGGTCGCCGCCGCGGAAAGTATCATCGTAAATGTCCAGGAGGGAAACGCCCAAGGCGCGCAGTAGGGCCGCTTCGCCGGCCAGCGTGGCCAGCGGCTTCATCCTTATGGGGCCGTGAAATGCCCGGCTATAGCAGAAATCGCAGGTGAACGGGCAGCCCCGTGAGGTCTCATAGCCTACTGCGGCTTTCCCGCCGGAGTCCAGCAGGTAGCGCCGCAGGCGCGGCAAAGCTTTTCCCTGGTAGGGGAAAGGGAGCAGTGAAATGTCCGGGGACGGCCGCGGTGGAGTTATTACGCAGCGCCCGTCCTGCCGGTACGCTATGCCATAGATCCGCGACAGATCGGGGGTGCCGGCTTGTGCGGCGCCGGCCAGTTCCGCCAGCGTCTCTTCTCCCTCCCCAATAGCTACACAGTCCACGCAGGTCTCGCTCAAAACCTGCCCGGGCAGGGCGGAGGGGAATATTCCGCCCCACACTATCCGGCATTCGGGGGCAAGCTTTCTGGCCCGCCTGGAAAGTGCAAGCGCCGAGGCTATCTGCCGCCCGCCCCTGACGGAAAAGCCGGCCCACAGCGGGCCTTTGGCAAGCAGTTTTTTAAAGCGGTCGCCGGAATCCGTTTCTTCGTCGAAATATTCCACCTCTATGCCTTTGCTTTCCAGGAACGCGCCCAGCGCGAAGAGGGCCATAGGCAAAGCGGCGCCGTAAGGATAGGAGTCCAGGCGGCTATGGCAAAGAAGCACGAAATTTTTCATAGATTCAGCTTTTGCCGTTGAAGATGGCGGGATCCAGGGTCGGTTTTTTCCCCAACAGAAACCTTGCGCACTCTTCCGCCAGCGAATAGGCGGCGCAAGCGCACACAGGAAAAGAGAGCAGCGTGCTAAGGAAAACGCCCCAGAGGAGGAACAGCGGGCCGCGGCGCTTTAAAAGGAAAGCATAAAAAGACGCGTAAGCCGTAAGCCATACCGCCAGGGCGGCGCCGGCAAAGGCCAGGAACAGCGGTGAATTATGTCCCGCCAGCAGTGCCCCTGTGGCGAGAGGAAAAGCCGCGGTACCGGCGGCGTACGTGCCGGTGGTCAGATTGGCCTCAAAGCGCCGGTCGGACGCGCAGAATATTTTTATCCACCAGTAAACGCGGCTGGTAAACCTGAAAATAACTTTACGTGCCCCTCCCCAGTGATGGGCCAGCGCTACGCCGGGGTCAAGGCGGATGTTCAGCCCCATGGCCGCCATGCGCCGTCCCAGCGTTTCGTTCTCCACCTCCACGCCTTTGGGAAATTCCAGGAAGCCGCCGGCCCTGTCCATTACTTCCCTGCTGCAAATGGCGCACCAGGCATTAAAGCCGTTATAGCGGTTCACCGTTCCGCTCAGAAGAAAAGAATGATGCGCGAAAAGGGCGTAGTAATCTGACATCGGCCCCGGGTCCAGCGGCACTTCGCTGTAGGTGCCGGCGACCACATCCGCGCCGTTGGCGTCCAGGCTCGCTAAAAGCCGGTCTATGGAGCCGGGCTCCAGGCGCACGTCAGCGTCCAAAGACAACAGCAGCGGTCCGCGCGCCAAAGCGAGCGCCTGGTTCCTGGAATAGGTTACCCCCCGGTTGGCCGGATTGGTTGTGACGCGCAGGGGCAGGCGGGAGGTGAACGAGGTTAATACTCCGCGCGTCGCGTCGGCGGAGGCGTCGTCGCAGACGCAGACCTCGAAATCCTTAAAGCGCGACAGGCAAAGCGATTCCAGGAGAACACGCAGCTCCTTTTCTGCGTTATAGGCCGCTATTATGATGGAAATTTGAGCCATGAAAGCGTCAAGCCCGGCGTTGAGGCCGCCTGCCGCGGCTTCCGGGGGTAATTCTATTAGATCGTGCAAGGAGGCGTTGGAAGGCGGCCATTTTTGAGCTTCAGAGCAGGAATGGGATAACCCTCTTCGTTCGCGCGGCGTAGGCGGCGTATCCGGGATATTCAGCCGCCACCAGGCGTTCCTCGGCCAGCATGCGGACGGCCAGGCCGGCGGTAGGGACCAGCCCTATTAAAAAGTTTAAAAATGAGGGATGGGTAAGAACGCCCGCCCAGGTAAGGTAGAGGGCCGCGGCGTAAATAGGGTGCCGCAGATATTTGTAGGGGCCGTTCGTTACCAGGCCGCCGGCTGTGGGGGCCGCGGAGGCGTTGAAGCTCCTGCGCCCGAAAGTGAAGCGCGCCCATACCATTATTGAAAGCGCCAGTACCTGTACCAGGATCCCCGCCGGTGCCGCGGCGATAAGTGCCTGGCGCAGCACCAGCGCCGCCAGGGCGAAAAATGAGACCGTAAGCCCCAGGATGGACGCGGTTGCCGGATTCATAGCCAAAGCATACCACAACTCTTTGGCAGGGCACAACGGCTGCCGTTGAAAAACAAGGGTTGCGCGCCAGGCCCGGCAAGCCGCCAATAATTAACGCTGCCCGCGGCGAAATGCCTTATGGAATTTAAGACTTTCCCTGCGCTTTTTTGTATTATATTTCTGCGCGCCGCGGGCGCGCGAAAGCTGCACAATTTATAAGGCGGTGAAATGTCATGAGGGAATTTAATAAAAAGATATTGTTCGTGGGGTATGGCTCCGTAGCGCAGTGCGCCCTGCCCATGCTGTTCAAGCTTGTAAAGGTGCCGGCCAGGAATATAACGGTCATGGACTTCGAGGATAAGCGAAAAGCGCTTAAGCCCATGCTGGCTAAAGGCGTTAAGTACGTGCGCGCGCAGGTCGCCAAAAAAAACATGAGTTCCCTGCTGGGGAAATATCTGTCCGCCGGGGATATGCTCATCGACCTGGCCTGGAACATAGACGCCTGCGAGATCCTGCAGTGGTGCCATGACCGCGGCGTGCTCTACATTAACACTTCCACCGAGCTTTGGGACCCTTACAAAGGCGCCGTGGACAAGCATCCTACGGAACGCACCCTTTATGTCCGGCACATGGCCATGCGCAAGATGATAGCCGGGTGGAAGACCAAGGGCCCGGCCGCGGTAATAGAGCACGGCGCCAACCCCGGCCTGATTTCGCATTTCGCCAAGAAGGGCCTGATAGATATAGCCAACAGCCTTATCTCCGACGGTAAAGCGAAGGGCGCCAGGGCCGAGAAACTGCGCCAGCTGGTGAACGACCGGACCTTCAACGAGCTTTCCAGGGAGATCGGCGTGAAGGTGATCCACGTCAGCGAGCGCGACACACAGGTTACCGACAAGCCCAAACAGGTGAACGAATTCGTGAACACCTGGAGCGTGGAAGGTTTCCGCGAAGAAGGCGTGGCGCCGGCCGAGCTGGGCTGGGGCACGCACGAGAAGACCCTCCCTCCGATGGCCTGCCAGCACAAGAGCGGCCCTGGCAACCAGATCTGCCTGGCCCGTATGGGCATGAATACCTGGATCTCCACCTGGGTGCCGAATTACTGCATACACGGCATGCTGGTCCGCCACGGCGAGGCCTTCACCCTGTCCGACCGGCTGACCGTCTGGAAGAAAGGCCGTGCCGTATACCGTCCCACCGTGCATTACGCCTATTGCCCGTCCGACTCCGCCATTGCTTCGCTCAACGAGCTGCGCGGTTACGACTTCAAGCTGCAGCCCAAGGTGCGCATCCTCGGCGACGAGATCACGAGCGGCTATGATACCCTGGGCACTCTGCTGATGGGCCATGACTATAACGCCTGGTGGACCGGCACGATACTGGGGATAGACGAATCGCGCAAACTGATACCGCACCAGAACGCCACTACGATACAGGTGGCCATAGGCGTACTGTCGGCGGCCATGTGGATGATGGACAACCCGGAGACCGGTTTCAACGTGCCCGAGGACCTGCCGCACGACTATATACTGAGGATAGCCAAACCCTGGATCGGCAAGCTTCATTCGGCGAAGTCCGACTGGACGCCGCTGAAGCATTACACCAACGCTTTCAAGGGCTATAACAACCCCTACGTGGACAGGAAGGACCCGTGGCAGTTCAAGAATTTCCTTATAACGGACAGCGATTAAGGGAAAATTCGGTAATTAATAAAAAAACTGGAGGCCAGAGTGATATCACAAAAACAGCTGCAGGCGCTCGCTAAGAAACACGGCACACCTCTTTTCATCGTGGACCACGATGAAATACGGAAGAACTACGCGCAGTTCAAGAAATATCTCCCCCGGGTGCAGGCCTACTACGCGGTTAAGGCGGAGCCCCTTCCGGAGATAGTCCAGACGCTGTACAAAGCCGGCGCAAGCTTCGACGTGGCCTCCATGCCGGAATTCCTCATCGTCCATGAGAATATTAAAAAGATGCCGAACAAGAAGCGCCTGGCCTGGATCTGGGACAAGATCATCTACGCCAATCCCATAAAGCCCAACGAAACCCTGCGACAGCTGGACCCCTACCGGCCCCTGGTGACTTTCGATAATATCGAGGAAATTCACAAGGTGAAAAAATACGCTCCGCACGCGGGCATGGTGCTGCGTATAAGGGTGCCTAACACCGGCGCCGTGGTGGAGCTCTCCTCCAAGTTCGGCGCGGCTCCCGGAGAGGCCGTGGACCTTATCCTGGCCGCAGAGAAGGCCGGCCTGGGCGTTGAGGGCCTGAGCTTCCATGTCGGCAGCCAGACCACCAACTTCGAGAATTTCGTGCAGGCCATTAACCTGGCCGCCGATATCTTTAAGGAGGCGAAAGAGCGCGGCCACACCAGGATGAACCTGCTGGATATCGGCGGCGGTTTCCCGGCGCCTTACGACGCGTCCGTAAAACCGTTCAGGGAGCTGGCCACGAAGATAAATTCCGAGATAAACCGCCTCTTCCCGAAGAATATCGAAATACTGGCGGAGCCAGGCCGGTTCATGATAGCTACCGCCGGGACCTCGGTGGTCAAGATTAACGGAAAAGCGGTGCGCGACGGCAAAACCTGCTATTATGTTGATGACGGCGCCTACCATACCTACTCCGGTATAATCTTCGACCACCAGCACTGCCATATGAAATCGTTCAGGAAGGGCCCCGAGCAGATCTGCGGCGTGTTCGGCCCCACCTGCGACGCGCTGGACGTGATATCGATGTCCGAGAATCTGCCGGCGGACCTGAAGCTGGGAGAGCTGCTTTACAGCGCCAACATGGGCGCATACAGCCACGCCTCCTCCACTAACTTCAACGGCTTCCCGCCCGCGAAAGTGGTGCACATCAACCGGTAAGCGTCAGCCAGGGTAATAAAAACCGCGGGGAAAGCCCCGCGGTTTTTTTTTATTATCTGCAGGCTGCCGCCGGGCGCCAACCTGAAAATCGCAGTTGCCCGTGCTTCTTTCAGTGGGGCCGCCAGTAATACCCTGGCCGCAGGTTCGCTTGAATTGCGCTTGTCAGTATTGTAGCCTGTAATTGTTCCCGAAGACGCGCCCTATGCTGCCAGTAAATATCGCGTTGGCTGCTGGCTGAGCAGGAAGCTGATGTCCGTGAAAAAATATTTATCCCGTATAATGCTGTTTCGAATTTTCTGCCTGGCTCTGCCTGTTATATTGTTTTTGTTTATGGAAGCGGGATTGCGTCTGGCCGGGTTTGGCGCAGGGAGACCGGTATTTAGAAACGTCGGGACAACTAAAAACGGAAAACTTGTTGTTACGGACCAGGGGGGGGCAGCTGACTATTTCTTTGCCAGTCGCGGGTATCCCGGAAAAATTATCCAATACAACTTCTTTCAGCCCAAGGACGCAAATACGGTGCGGATATTTGTTGTTGGCGAGTCTGCCGCCAGAGGGTTTCCGCAGCCGCGCAATCTTGCCTCTTCGGCGTTTCTTGAGGCAATGCTGCGGGATGTATGGCCGCGCAGAAAAGTCGAAGTTATAAATCTCGGCATAACAGCCGTGGCCAGTTATCCGGTTCTTGAGGTAATGAATGAGGCATTGCAGTATTCTCCGGATCTGATTATTGTTTACACCGGGCACAATGAGTTTTTTGGGGCCTATGGGGTGGCTTCGGTGGGTTGGGGCGGCAGTAACCCCTGGACGCTGCGCTTTACCCGGTTCTTTAATTCATTAGCCCTGGTTCAAACAGGCAAAAAGGTGTTAGCGCCGGGACACTTTAACACTCCTATGTCACTTATGGAGAAAATGGTGGGTCAGGCGTATATCGCGCCTGATGACTGGCGGCGTAACGCGGCGAAGGACAGTCTGTACCGCAATGTCCGTGAGATGCTTGCCCGTTGTCAGGCGCGTGGAATTCCGGTGATCCTCTGCACACAACCTTCCAATGAGCGCAATATCGCTCCTATCGGGCAATACAGGTTTGCGGGTATTCCCGAAGATAAACAACAGGAATTTGAGAGGCATATTAATCTCGGATCGCACTTGCTTGCTGCAAAGCCGGCATTGGCGCTTATTCCATTTCAATCCGCCTGCGGTCTGATTCCTGACCATGCCCGGGCCCATTTCTTTCGCGGGCAAGCGTTGTTCGCTCTTCATCGCTATAGGGAAGCACAGGAGGCATTCACGCGGGCGCGCGATCTGGACCCCATGCCGTGGCGCGCAACTTCTTCCATCAATGAAACCTTGCGCTCTGTGGCCCGGGAATTCAAGATTCCGGTCTGCGATCTTGAGGCTGTGTTTCGCGCAAACAGCCACGGCGGCAGTATCGGCTGGGAATTGATGAACGATACTGTGCATCCCGTATTGCGCGGGCAGGCACTTGTTGCTGAAGCGGTTACGGACAGCTTAACACGGTTTTCCGGACCGTTGGCGGTTTCAAGTGCGGCATATAACGCTCTGGCGGGTTGGCAGGCGTATGCCGGAAGATTGGGGGATAATAAATATGACCGTTGTACGGTGGCTTACAGGATGCACGCATTTTTTGGGTTATCATATATGCGCAGCAGCAATCCTGACGCGGTATCCCGATTTAAACAGTTAGCCGCAAAGATTGAAGGCACAGAGACTCCGGACATCCAGAATATGCTGCGGAACAATAACCCCTTTGACAGGCGCCCCATAACAGCCCGTGTGGCCCGTGCGTTTATGCTCAAAAAAAAATATGCTGAAGCTTTTGAGCTCTACAAGATTGCGCAGCGGTCGGTCCCGTTCTACACGCCTTTGTATATGGAGTATGTGTATTTAGCGCTTCTTTGCCGGGAGAAACTAAATGGCAGTGTGACTGCCGCCGAGCGGTTGCAGGCCATGGAGGCCATTGAGCAGGGGCGTGTTCTATTGCGGTATGGGTTCCCGGACGCAAAGGCGACACGGTTTTATCTGGGCCGATTGCTCCAGCTATGTGGAGCGACTTGTTCCCGGTAAAGTGCAAATTCCGCGTTTCCGATTAACAGTTAATTTAAATTTTCAGGCTAACTCAGGTAGCCCATCAGGCGGTAGATAAGTTTGGCGGCGTTCAATTCGGTGATATTGGAGCCTTTCTGGGGGCTGACTTCCACCAGATCCACACCCACCACCCTTTTCTTTTTGCAGACCGCCCTGAAAAGCCGCAGGGCTTCATACCACATGAAGCCCCCGGGTTGGGGGGTCCCGGTACCCGGCATTACCGCGGGGTCGAACCCGTCCACGTCTATAGTTATGTAGACGGTAGCCGTCAGCTCGCGCAGGATGTTTCGTTCAAGTTTCCTGAAATCCAGGTTCTCGTGCATGAGGTGGGTGGTCACCTTGCCGGCGTTGTGGTACTGCCGCTCGTCGGCACCCACGCTGCGTATCCCTATCTGCACCACCCGGTTGGTGCGCGAGGCCGGGTACACCGCCGAGGCGTGGCTGTGCGCCGAGCCCTGATAGGACGGGCGCAGGTCGGCGTGCGCGTCGAAATGCAGGATGGAAAGGTTTTTATGCCGTTTAATGAAAGGCGGCAGCAGGGCCTGGGTGACGCTGTGCTCCCCGCCGATAAAAAAAGGAATGGCGGTGGTGGAGGCAAGCAGCGCGTTCACGGTTTTTTCAAGGTAGGGGAAGAACTTTTTCTCGGCCAGGGCGCCGTCCACCGGCTGCGTGGTGAAGATGCCTTTTTTCCAGGTCTCGGCCTTCGTCTCCTCGTCCCAGAGCTCCAGCTGGTAGGAGGCGTCTATAACCGCGGCGGGGCCGTATTTTGTTCCCTGCCCGTAGGAAGTGGTCTTTTCGTAAGGCACCGGTACCACCACGAAGGAGGCGTCTTTAAGGTGTATCCTCTTACGGAGCACGAACTGGTTTTCTGCCGGTATAACTGTCATGGAGCCTCCACAATGCCGCCGTAATGATACGGGCCCGTAACCGGGCCCGTACATTCAGGTAAAAAATTTCGCTCAGAACAGGAAAACGGCCGCGGCTACTGTAGTGGTCCAGATGTTTTCCATGCCTATGCCGGACTGTGTAATGTTGCGGGTCGTCACGATCTTGCCGCTGAGCTTCCAGATCTCTTCTTTCTGATCCCAGGTGGTTTCTCCGCCGAACTCTATCCCCTGGATGGTGGAGAGCATCAGCGCGGCCAGATCTTCCGAATAATCCCCGGTCTTCTCGTCGGTCTCGCCGAAGGTGTGGTGTTCGGAAATGTAGCCGTAATGCGCCTGGTCCTTCGGGACGGCCAGGCCTACGGAAGAGGCTATCAGCCGGTGGTTCTCGTTTATGGCGTTGCGGCTCAGCACGCAGTGCACTATCTGCCCGTCCTTGAGCTTCTCTATGCCCTTCTTGGCCGGGATGATTTTGCAGTGCGGGGGGAAAATGCTGGAGACGTGAACAAGATTATACTTCGCTATCTTGGCGTCCCTGAGGGCCTCTTCGAAACTGGCGAGCTTCTCTTTGTGGCGCCCCAGGCCTTTAGTGAGAAACACTTCTTTAGGTACGGGAAATGAGGACATTGGCTTATTATAATAAATTGCAGCGGCAGCGGGCCAGCTGCTGCACTGCGGCCGGAGGTTATGGTTTTTTCCCCAGGTCCTGCG